>VFQT010000964.1_pt1 | contig 37960 bp, 32 predicted proteins | sample 3512381 | NCBI WGS metagenome assembly VFQT01 (sample SAMN10412376, study PRJNA504923) | tailings metagenome | isolation source: Relicate 2 Philex TSF3 active mining site | place: Philippines: Tuba, Benguet | collected 2017-08-29 | reverse complement strand
CGTCGAGGTGGTCAAGCCTGCGGTCGACGCGCGCTACCCCACGGTGTCGTCACGCGACGGTACATTCATCATGGGCTCAAGCATGGGCGGCCTGATCAGCCTGTACGCCCTGTGCGAGCACCCGAAAATCTTTGGCGGTGCCGCCGCCTTGAGCACCCACTGGATCGGCAGCTTCGAGCGCAACCTGGAGATTCCGCGGAGCTTGCGTGCGTATCTCGAGCGCCGTCTGCCCCCGGCGGACTCGGTGCGGATTTACATGGATCGCGGCACCGAGGATCTGGATGCACTCTATGACGCTGCGCAGCAGGACGTAGATACGCTGATGCAGCGCAAAGGGTTCTCGTCGTCACAGTTTCTCTCGAGGGTCTATTCCGGCGCAGGTCATAATGAAGACGCGTGGCGCGAGCGTTCCGCCGAGCCGCTACGTTTTCTGCTCAGACGCTAACGCCTGCGCAGACGCTAACGGCGGATAAAACGCTGCCGCCGGGCTCAGCCTGCTACCGCACCGCGCTCTCCAAGACGGCGCACTGTCCGCCGAGCAGGGGTGCGGATGCAGGCATAATGGCGGCGACTGCTTCGGGAGGTTCGCCATGATCGATCGCCGTTCCGTGCTTGCCACGCTTGGGGGCGCCGCTGCCGGTAGCCTCGCCACCGGTGCAGCAGCGCCTGCAAGCGCCGCGATCTCATCCGCGCCTACACCAACGCGACCCGACGTCTCGTTCCTGCGAACAGAGGCGCTCGTCAACGTCGAACGTGCGCAGAGCGTCATGGCGCAGTACAACCTCGACGCGTTCATCGTCACGCAACCGACCAATGTGTTCTATCTCGGCAATCATTGGCCAAATCTCGATCGGATGGGGTTTCGACACTCCGTCTTCGTCATTTACCCGCGCGACCCCAAGCGCCCCGTGGCGCTCGTGATGAGCGGGTTTCTGCACTACTACCGCTACGCCGACGATGTCGAGCTGCCGAACCACATCGTGTTTCCCTATACCACGGCCGAAGCAGACGGCACTGCGGCGCCGACACGCATGCACCGCATCCTCGATGAATCTTTGTTGAGCTCGCGCGAGAGGCATCGCCGCAAAACCTCGGCGGGCGCCGAGCCCCCTTCGCCCTCGGCGGATGTGGCACTGCAGCGCGCGTTGCGACACCTCGGTCTCAACGGCGCCCGCCTCGCCATTGACGATCCGGCCATCGAGCGATTGCTGCAGCAGCGCGATTTCGCCGGCAGCACGACACCCGCCGAAGATGCGCTGCGACGGATCCGTCTCGCCAAATCCCCGGCTGAGATCCGCCTGATGCGCATCGCCGCGCAGCACAACGTTGATGCCGCCATGGCGATGGTCGCCACGGTGCGCACCGCAGGCTCGACGGGTGCACTGCGCAACCGCTTTTTCGCCGAAGCCGCCGCGCGCGGCAACCAAGCCGTGTTCATCGTCATCGATGGCTCGTCATCCGAGATCGCCGATGCCCCGATCCGCGAGGGCATGGCGTTCAGCATCGACTGCGTCAGCAGTTTCCTGCACTACCACGGCGATTTCGCTCGCACGATTTTCGTCGGCGAACCGCATGCGCTCATGCGTCGTGGCACGGCGGCAATCTTCACCGCCTGGCAGGAGGTGCGCAGCCAACTGCGCCCAGGCATGCGTTTTCTCGATGTGCAGCGCATCGGTCGCGAGTCAATGAAAAAACAGGGCGCGGACTTCAGCGTCAACTTCACGCCGCACAGCGTGGGCCTCTGGCACAGCGATCACCCTCAACCGAGCGTCGCCGAGGGTCGCAGCGTCGAGGGCCTGGTGCTGGAGAAGAACATGGTGCTCAGCGTCGACTGCCCGATCTTGGACACGGGCATGGGCGGCACCTGCCACCTCGAGGATCTGGTGCTGATTGGCGAGGATGGGGCGACACCGATCCACTCGGTGCCGCCGAATATCCTGACGGTATAGCGCTCGGTCGGTCAGGCCTTGACGGCGTGCCGTATACCGTAACCGCGGATCACCGCCTGTGCGTTGTCTACGATGGTGAAGCCGCGACGGCCGATTTCCTGAGTGAACGGCACCGAGTGGTACTCGAGCGACCAGGGTTCGTTGTTCCAGCGGTGATCCCACCAGCGACCGTACATCTGACGCGGCGGCATCGCCGTGCCACCCGAGACGAAATCGAGCGGGTAGTACACGCCACCCGGCCGAGTGATGCGCTGCACCTCGGCGATGATCTTCAGCGTAACCTCGGCCGGCACCTCGTGGTGCAGCAGGTAACTCGTGACGAGATCGAAGTGGTTATCCGGGAACTGCGTGTCCTCGGCCATGCGCTGCGAGAAATTGACACCGACGCCGAGGCGAACCGCCCGCATGTGGCCATAGCGCAGCATGGGCGCGCCGGCATCGATGCCCCACACTTCCGCATCGGGGAACCGCTCTTTCAGCGCGACGGTCAACTGACCGATGCCGCACCCCATGTCGAGAATGCGGCGAACCTTGCCATCCTTCGGCAAGGGCAAACGCTCCGCGGCGCCGAGGTGCGCCTCATCCTGATCGTTCGTGCCGTGCGAGGTGCCCGTATAGAAGCTATTGGTACCGTAGTGATACATGTGGCCAGCGAACGGATCGCCGACGTAGCCGCCCGGCTGAATGTGGATCTCGTGCCGGGCATACACGGGAATATCGAGCTTCGGCGCGAACTCGAGCATTCCGGGCCCGGCCTTGTCCGTCGCTTCCATCTCGGAGAGGTACGCGTCGGCATTTTCGTGGAGGTGCAGTTGCAGCGTCTTCCACATGTAGTACTGGTTATCGAGCCAACTTTTCGAGGCGATGTTGATGCCGGGCTCTGTGTCGACCATCTTGCGCAACTGCTCGACCGTGATCGGCGTGCTCTGGTCGATGCCCTCCCGCTCGAGCACACGCTCGAACGCGGCGAATGAGGCCGCTCGCAGCGACTTGCCCTGAAGGCGGCGAAATCCGCGCGTGAAATCCTGCTGGCTTTCGAGATCCAGCGTGGCGAGCCGCGCCAGCCGACCGTTGTAGCCTCGGGCCTTCGCACCCGCCGCCTTGACGCCTGCGGCCTTGGCGCCCGAACTGCCGGTTTTCGATGCGGTCGCGGCGACGGCGTCCTCAGGCTTCATTCCCTGAACCAGCGCCAACGAACCCGCGGCGACTCCGAACAACTGACGACGTCCGATCATGGGTGGTCTCCCGAGTTCAAAGGTTGGACCCGACCTGCTGAGCATACCCAAGGCCGGCCGGTTTCAGCCATCGAGGGGCCGCGATGACCGCAGGCTGGGAGGCCGCGGCGAGCGGTTTCACTGCCGCCCTCGATGAAATAGCCCATACAGGACCGGCAATACGAACAGCGTCAACAAGGTCGACGACACGACCCCGCCGATCACGACCGTCGCAAGCGGTCGCTGCACCTCGGCGCCCGCACCAATCGACAGCGCCATCGGCAGAAAGCCAAGGCTGGCCACCAGCGCGGTCATCATGACGGGGCGCAGTCGCGTCACGGCGCCCTCGCGAATGGCCGCGGCCAAAGGCTGCCCGGCGTCGCGAAGCTGCCGGATGAAACTGATCATGACGATGCCATTCAGAACCGCGATGCCGGAGAGCGCCACGAAGCCCACCCCAGCCGAAATCGACAACGGCAAATCGCGCAGGATAAGCGCGATGACCCCACCCGTGAGCGCGAGCGGCACTCCCGAGAAGACGATCAGAGTGTCCTTGCCCGAACCAAACGCCATGAACAGCAGACCCAGGATCAGCAGCAACGTCACGGGTACGACGATGGCAAGCCGCTGCGCAGCGGAAGTGAGCTGCTCGAACGTGCCGCCGTAATCGATCCAATACCCAGCCGGCAAGGTCACCCCGGACTCGAGGCGCTGACGCACCTCGGCGATGAACGAGCCGAGATCACGGTCGTTGACGTTGGTGGTCACGACCACACGACGCTTGCCGTCTTCTCGATTGATCTGGTTCGGTCCGACGCGCACTTCGACGGTGGCGAGCTCCCCGAGCGGCACCGCCCGCGGCATCCCATCTGCCCCTGCAACCGGAACCATCAAACCACGCACCGCATCAATGTCACCGCGAATCGAATCCTGCAAGCGCACGACAATCGGCGTGCGCCGATCGCCTTCGTACAGGGTGCCCGCAACGACCCCACCGATCGCCGCACGCACCACGTCCTGCAGGTCGCTGACCGACAGCCCGACACGCGCGATTGCTTCGCGGTCGGGCTCGATCACGAGAACCGGCAAGCCGGTGACTTGCTCGACCTGCGGATCCTCTGCTCCGGGCACGCCAGCCACGATGCTACGGACGCGCTCTGCCAGCTCGAGTCCGACGTCGAGGTCGTCGCCAAAAACCTTGATCGCAACGTCGGAGCGTACGCCGGTCATCAACTCGTTGAAGCGCATCTGGATGGGCTGTGTCAGCTCGTAGTTGTTGCCCGGTATCTTGCTGATGACGTCCTGGATGCCTGCAATGACCTCCGCCTGCGACTTGCGAGGATCGGCCCACTCGGCGCGAGGCTTGAAAATGATGAATGTATCTGCCACCGAAGGCGGCATCGGGTCATTGGCGAGATCCGCAGTGCCGATCTTGCTGAACACGTGGTCGACTTCGGGAATGGCTGCGATTCGTCGCTCGAGCTGGCGTTGCATCGCCACGGACTGCGTCAGCGAGGTGCCGGGGATCCGCAGTGCGTGCAGCGCGTAATCGCCCTCATCGAGGCTCGGGATGAATTCGCTGCCCATGCGGGTCGTCAGCGCACCCGCAAAAAACACGAGCGCCACCGCAACAGCCACGATCTTGAGGCCGCGCGCAATCGCCCAATCGAGGGCTGAGGCATAGCGCGACCGAAGCGTGTGCATGAACGCCCGCTCGCTCTCGACGACCTTGCCCGAGAATCCGATCGCGACCATGGCCGGAACGAATGTCAGCGACAACAACATCGCCGCGGTCAACGCAAACACCACCGTGAAGGCCATCGGATGGAACATCCGGCCTTCGACCCCCTCCAGCGCAAAGATTGGCAGATACACCGCAGTGATGATGCCGATGCCGAAAATGCTTGGGCGGATCACCTCGACCGTCGCCGTAGCAGCCGTATCGAGCCTCTCTTCGCGGCTCAGGGATCGACCCAGTTGCTGCTGCGCCAGACCGAAACGTCGCAAACAATTTTCGATGATGATCACAGCGCCATCGACAATCAGGCCGAAGTCGAGCGCCCCAAGACTCATGAGATTGCCGGAGATACCCGCCCGCAGCATCCCCGTCGCCGTCAGCAACATCGACAGCGGAATCACCGCCGCGGTGATCAGCGCCGCGCGAATATTGCCGAGCAGCAGAAACAGCACCGCGATGACGAGCAGCGCCCCTTCGGCGAGCGAGGTGGCCACCGTACGAATCGTGAGATTAACGAGATTCGTCCGATCGTAGGTCGCCGTCAGCACCACGCCCTTGGGAAGTGAGGGCTGAATACTGGCGATGCGCTCCCGTACAGCATTGGCCACCTCGCGACTGTTCTCGCCGGTGAGCATGATCACCGTACCCAGCACGACTTCTTCGCCGTCCTCGGTCCCGGCACCAGTCCTGAGTTCACGCCCTTCCTCAACCGCGGCGACGTCCCTGACACGGATGACGACGCCGTTTCGACTGACCACGGGTATAGCGCCGATTTCTTCGAGGTTTCGCACCTGCCCCGGCATGCGCACCAGGTAGATTTCACCACTGCGTTCGATATAACCCGCGCCGATGTTGGCGTTGTTCCGTTCGACGGCTCGGATAAGTTCGTCGAGCGTGATCTGCAGCGCGCCGAGGCGACGCAGATCCGGCGCCACCTGCACCTCGCGCACGAAACCTCCGACCGTGTTGACCTCAACTACGCCTTTGACCGTGCGCAGCTGCGGCTTGATGATCCAGTCGTTGGCCGTACGCAGCTCCGTTGGAGTCAGCTCCGACCCCGGCGCAGCCTCGACGGTGTACATGAATATCTCGCCCAGACCGGTGGCGATCGGACCCATCGAGGCTTCGACGCCCGCAGGCAGCTGGGACGACGCGCCCTGCAATCGCTCCGCGATCTGCTGTCGCGCCCAGTAGATGTCAGTACCGTCCTCGAAGCCGATGGTCAACTGCGACAGACCGTACCGTGACAGCGAGCGCGTGTAGGCAACATCGGTTAAGCCCGCAAGCGCGGTTTCGATCGGGTAAGTGATTCGCTGTTCGACCTCGAGCGGCGAGTATCCCGGCGTCTCGGTGTTGATCTGGACCTGCACGTCCGTGATGTCGGGGACGGCATCGATCGGCAGCCGCAACAGACTGACAACCCCAAGACCTGCAAGCAGCAGCGTCGCCGCCAGCATCACCCAGCGATGCCGAATCGAATACCGAACGATCGTTTCGAGCATCACTCAGTCCTAGTGATCGTGTGTCGCGCCGGATTTTTCGATATCGGCCTTGATCAGATAACTCTGGCCGACCACCACCACGTCACCCGCCTCCACGCCGTCGAGGATCTCTACAGAGCGTCGATCTCGCCGACCGATCTTCACGGGCCGCACCTCGTACACGTCGCCGACCTGAACGAACACGACGTCCATATCGCGCCAGGTTTGCAACGCCTCAACCGGCACCGCGCGCGGTACCTCGGTGCGCGACAACTCGACCTCGGCCTGAACGGCTGCGCCGGGCCGCCACAATCCATCCTCGTTTTTGATCACCGCTTGGGCGATCACGCTCTGCGTGGCTACGTCGACGTCGGGCAACAATCGACTGAGTTGGGTCTCGACGCTGCGATCGTCGGTCAGGCGCTGCACGCGCACTCGTGAGCCCGCTCGAACACGCTGTGCCATCTTGCCGAACACGCGCAGATCGACCTGGAGGCTGTCGGTGTTGGCTATTTCGAATAGCGGCGTATCCGCAACCGCTGCGCCGACCACGGCGTCGTGCCGGATCAACGTACCCGCAATCGGTGCTGTCAGCGCGTAGGTGGACAGGCTCGCATTGCTTTCGATCGTGGCGAGCACGCTGCCCGCCGCAACGCGATCCCCGGCCCGCACCCTGACCGTCTTGACGACACCCGGAAACCTCGCGATGACTTTAGCGCTGGCCGATTCGCGCGGCCGGATGACACCGGGCGCCTCCACGGTCTCGAAAACAACGCCTCGGGCGAGCGGGGCTGTGACGATGCCGGCCTCCTTGGCCGTTGCCGGGTCGATGGTCACGCGACCCTCGAACGCATCGAATGACCACGAGAGATCCCGACCGGCCACACGGGCCATGACCTTGATCGAAAAGCTATGCGGTTCGCGTACGCCCACAGTGCCGGCGAAAGCCTCATCGCGAGTCACGAGTTCGAAGATCTCAGACTCACCACCCAGGCGCTCGGTTCGAACCGAAAGTCGCTCGACCGCGGCATTCGCAGGCTTACCGCCCCGCGTGACCCAGGCGACGAAGCGAGGAGATTTACGCGGTTCGTCGACGATCCGTAGTTCCACCGTCACATCGCCTTCGGTCAACAAGCGGCCCCCGTTTGGCCCCTCCGGTTCGTCCGCGTGGTCGTGCCCACCATGTCCGTGCGCATCATGGCCGTGATCGTCGTGCGCTGGCGCAGAACCCGATGACCCGCCGCATGCGCCGAGCAACACGCTGCACAACGCCATCACTGCTACCGTCACACGCATGGACTCACTCCGTTTCATCGCTCGGTAATCACAGGCTCGGCCGTCAGGCGCTGGATCTCGATCATCGATCGACGCCACTCGAGTTTGGCTTCGAGCGCGGCTTCGCCAGCCGATCGAACGGCACTCTGAACTTCCGACCACTCGACGTACGTGAGCGCCCCAGCGACATAGGCACGCTCGGCGCTCTCTGCAGCCTTGCGCAGTCGAGGCAGGATCTCCGACTCGAGCGCAGTCACACGCTCGACGGCTGAGTTCGCCCGCGACCATGCCTCGAGCAATGCTGCTTCCAGCTGCGCCTCAACAGATTCACGCTCGAGTTCAAGAGCCGCCCGCTCGGCACGCGCCGCGGAGCGCTCGAGTGCGGCACGACGCGACACTCCAAGCGGGATGCTGGCTCCAGCGACCAGCGCGACGTCACCCGACCCCGCCAGATGCCGCACGCCCAGTTCCCAATCGATGTCGGCCGACGCATCGGCCACCGCCAGCCGCACCCGCGCATCGCGTATGCGGCTCTCCGTTGCAAAGCGCGCCAGCTCGGGCGAGGACGGCAAGGCCTTGCGGAAATCCTCGTAGGCGGGCAGCGGCGGCACCGCCGAAGGCAGAGGCACTGCCTCGAACGTTGCACCCGAACGATCACTCCACATCAGGGCGAGCTTGCGTGCGGCTGCAATTGCTGCGGCGCGGGTCGCGGCCAGAGCGGCTTTCGTCGCCGCAACATCCGCCTCGGCCTTCAGCGCCATGGCTTCCGGTGCCGCGCCGATGGCGAAACGCTTGCGTGCTGCCTCTGCCATGCGCTCGCGCTGAGCCAGTTCTGCCTCGAGCAAGGGCTGACGCACCTGCCACCCCACGACATCAAGGTATCGGCGGGCTGTCTCCGCGAGCACATCGAACTGCATCGCCGAGCGCTCGACACCCAAAGCATCGAATCGTGCCGCCGCCATGGCGCGCCGCGCCTCGCGCTTGCCGCCTCGTTCGATCAGGCCGGCCAGGGTCAGGGTGCTCTCGGCGGAGTCGAAGCCGCGGTAGTGCCCGGTCCCCAGCACGTTTTCGATCGAGAGCCCGAGCGACATTTCCGGGCGCAGGTTTGCGACAGCGCCCTCGGCTTCAAGGGCCTCGCCGCGCAAGGCAAAGCCTCGCAACTCGGGGTGAGACGCAATGACCTTGGCCAACGCCGCATCCAGCGTCAATGGAGCGGCGTACACCGCGGAACTCAACCACAGCAGAACCGCGGCAATCGTGCAGGTTCGGCGATATCTCTTCGGATCAGGGCGGGTTGGCATCATCGCGCGGAACTGCGCCTCGGCAGGGCTCATTAAGTCGTCCATAAATATACCAGAGCAGCTGATCGCACGCCGTGCGATCCCGAGGCCTCTCAACATCGAGAGCCGGCTGCGTTACAGTGTGACATGGCTTTTTATCGCTTCGCTCTGGCCGCTCTGATGGCCGTAAGCGCAGTCCACGATGTGGCTGCCGAAATCAGCCCTGCGCACTCGCCGGTCGGCCGATGGCACACCATCGACGACAAGGACGGCAAGCCGCGCGGCATCATCGAAATCGTCGAAAACAGTGGCACCTTCGAGGGACGCATCGCGGGTACTCTGCGTCCGAACGAATCCAACCAAGCCACCTGCGAGCGCTGCCCGGACGAACGTCGCGGCAAGAAGATGATGGGCCTCGCCATTCTCACCGGACTCAAGCAACAAGGTCAGGGTACTTCGGCCGTCTGGACGGGTGGCAAGATCCTCGATCCCGACAGCGGCAAGATCTACGACGTCAAGCTCGAACTCGCTGACGGCGGGCGCACACTGAACGTACGCGGATATCTCGGCATCGCACTGCTCGGTCGCACGCAGCGCTGGAAACGCGCACCCTGAACCATGAGACGCCCTGCATTATGAGTAAAGCACGGCACCTGCTCTTCCTGCTGCCGGCGACGCTGCCCTTTGCCAGCTATGCTTTGGCTGCGCGCAGCGGCGCCTGGGATGCCGCGGCGTTCATCGTTCCCGTCTGGTATTTCATTCTGATCCCGCTGCTCGATGCACTGATCGGTCGGAATACGACGAACCCCTCCGCGAGTGACGAGACGGCGCTTGCCGCGGACCGTTACTACCGCTGGCTGCCCCTGGTGTGCCTGCCGCTCTACACAGCGGTGTTGCTGTTTGGCGCTTGGGCGTTGGCGGTAGCGCCATTCTCTTGGGTGGGCGCCCTCGGATGGATCGTCTCGATCGGACTCGTCGGCGGTGCAGTGGCCATCAATCCGGCACACGAACTCATTCACAAGCAAACCCGCCTCGAACGTCGCGCCGGCGGACTGCTGCTGGCGAGCGTGAGTTACGGCGGCTTCAAGATCGAGCACTTGCTCGGGCATCACGTGCATGTGGCGACACCCAAGGACGGCTCGACGGCCCGACTCGGGGAGTCAGTCTACGGCTTCATACTGCGCGCCCTGTGGCGCAATCCGCTGCGTGCGCTCGAACTGGAGCGCGAGAGTCACGCGCGCAGGCAACACGCATCGCACCGTCAGCAATCATGGAGTCTGCTGCGCAGCGAACTTGTTGGCTGGTATCTCGCGTCGGTCGGCTTCGCACTGATCTGCGTGCTGGTGGTGATGCAGTCTGCCGATGCGCCTTGGTGGCTGGGGCTCGTGTACTTCGTTGGCCAGAGCCTGATCGCGATCAGCCTGCTCGAGATCATCAATTACGTCGAGCATTATGGGCTGCTGCGTCGCACGATCACCGAGGGCGCTCGCGCGGGACAGCCCGAGCGTGTCGATGTCACGCACTCCTGGAACTCAAGCTACGCATTCACTAACCTGCTGCTGTTCCAACTGCAGCGACACAGCGACCATCATGCGCATCCGACGCGGCGCTACCCCTTGCTGCGTCACTTTGATGAGAGCCCGCAGTTGCCGGCGGGCTACGCCACGATGGTGGTGCTCGCCGCGATACCGCCCCTGTGGCGGCGGGTCATGGACCCGCGGGTGGCTGCCTACCGCGCCGAGCCGCTTTCGGGCTGACGACAACCCTATTTCACTGTAGCGTCACAGTTGTGGTGAACGACACTTTGTCGTAGTCGGTCACATAGCACTCCACCGTCATCGTCCAGTCACCCGGAATCAAGGTCGCGCCGATCATGGCATGCCACATGCCATTGCCGACGGGTTCGCCCTTCACTCGAACGTCGTTGATGCCGGCTGACTCCAGGGCCACTGCAACTTCGAGTGCGACGGCGGTGTTGATGACATTGCCCGCGGGATCCTTGATAGTGGCCATCAGCATGTTCTCCCCCACCTTGGCCGGTGAGAGTTCGATTTCGGCCGAGTGTCCCGACGCACTCGTCAGGGTCCGCTTGATGAGTCCGCCGGGCACAGTCGCCATGGTGCCCGGACGCCCTTCGCTCCCTGCGGCAACAAGCGCTCGGGGAGGTGTCGTGATCGTCAGTGCCGATGCGGCACCGAGCACTACGAGATAAAGCAGCAGCTCTATTCGAATAGTTCGACGAATGCCGCGCGCAGCTCCATCGCTACCGTCGGCGAGCTTCGGAGTCAAAGCGACTTTGTTATATGCCGCGACGAAGATGATCACCCACACCAGCGCCACTTTGGCGAGCAACACGTTGCCGTAATCATTGTCGAATAGACGCGCCGGCGACCCTAATTGTTTGAGCGAAATGGCAACACCGCTTAACAGCACGATAATCACGACCGGCACGGCGAACACCGAGAATCGTTGCATCAATCGTCCAGCGTCCGCAGCAGGTAACACCGCGGCGCTGCGCTGCAGCGGCCACAATGCCGCCAACCAGAACGCCGTCGCCGCCAGGTGCAGTGCGACGATCGGAGCCATCAACCAGGCAGGCGGGGCCGTTGCCGCATGACCGGTCACCAGGAAAGAACCGATCGCCAGCGCAGCACCGATCGCCAGCATGGCTGGGCGTCGGTCCGCGCCAGGTCGAAAGCCGGACCACAGCAACAGCATGGCCAGAACACCGAGCACGGCACTGCCGGTCAGAGTGCTGTCGAGTCCCGAGCGCCAGGCCGCCGCAGACCACAGCGCATCGAATCCGCCGAGCTGCATGTCTGCACCACCCAGGCCAATCGACAACACATACGTGACGAGGGTGATCACGGCAGCGAGTCGCGCCTTGGCGGCCGTCTGATCACGCAGTGCGCCATCTATCCCTAAAACGAGGAGAAAAATTGCAGCGCCCGCCGTCCACAGCATGCCGGCGTAGAGGATCCAGCGATTGAGGGCAACAGCCACGGCCCAGGGCGATCGGGCGCCTGCCTCGCTCTGCGTGGCGATGGTCTTCATCGGTTCGCCGACGGAGAAACCGAACGTGGCGCCGACCGGATGCGTGTCAGCGGAGATGACTCGATAGGTCAGCACGTAGGTCCCTTTCGGCAAGGTGTCGCCGAGCGGCAGGACCATCTTCGTCCCATCCAACCGGATCTCGCCCGGATTGCCGACCTCCCTGCCCTTCTCATCGAGGACTTTGAAAAAGATTGGCCCGACACCTTCGTTGAAGTTCGCAACGACCTCGACCGGGGGCTGCATCAGCATCTCGCCGGGTTTCGGCGAGGAGTCGAGCAAAACGGCGTGGGAATGACTCGGCATCGAAAGCAGCGCAAGCGCTGCCGCCACACATAACTTCAGCCAACGCCCGATCATTCGATTACGCATGCAGCACCCAGGATGTGAGTTACAGCTTTATTTCTTTGGACCCGGCGTGGCAAACGGATACTGCGGTCGCGTTGGTTTCTCGATGATCACGAACGCCGACGGCGTAGCCGTTGCGGTCATGAACTTCAGCAGCTTTTCGGGCAGCCCCGGGGTCTTGGCCTCGAGCGGCTCAGTCGGCAAATCAACGTAGCGCTCCTCGCCTTTCTCGCAGACGTTGACCGAGCGGAAGAAAATGATTTTTCCCGGCGTGTTAGGCACGAGGCCGCGGAAGCGGAAACCCTCGAATCGTCCCGAGGCGGGCAACACACTTCGCGGGTTTTTCCAGATGATCTCGTCGACGGTCTCGGTCAGCATGTTGCCGCCCTCGCCGGGTATGGGCTTGGGCAGTTTGCGCATCTTTACGTCGATCACCCAATCACGATTGTGCTCAACCGAAACCCGCATCAGCCCCTCAGGTATTTTCAGGCGAAACTCCTTGACGGGCGAACTCTGGCATCCGTGGGTGACGCGGATCTCAAAGTCTTTCATGTAGCCGGCGGGCGCGTAGTATTCCGTCATCGAATTATGGGCGAGCGCGACAGAGACCGTCGTCGTCGCCAGTGCTGCGATCAGCAGCGTTTTCATTGTTTTCATATCATCCCTCCTGCATCGTTTTCAGATATTCGTCCTCGAGTTCGCGATGACCTATGTCCCGCGCCTTGAACTCTCTGCGCAACTGCCCATCGCGCATAATACCGATACGAGTGCCGGTTTCGCGCGCCCGGAACAGATCATGGGTCGCCATCAAGATGGCGGCACCGCGCTCGGCCATCGCAGCAATCTGCTCAGAAAATTCATTGCTGGCCTTGGGGTCGAGGCCCGAGGTAGGCTCGTCCAGTAATAGTGCTGCCGCATCGCGCGCAATCGCGATGGCGATACCCACTTTCTGTCGCATGCCTTTCGAGTAGGTACCGAGCGGTCGCTCGTGGGCACTCGCCGCTAAGCCGGCTTGCGCCAGAAATCCGCGAAGCGCTTCGCTGGCATGTCGCTGCCCGGATAACCGAGCGAAATAGTCAAGGTTTTCGAGACCCGTCAACGCTCCGTATAACGTCACGGTCTCCGGGATGTAGGCGATGCGTCGACGCGCTGCAATCGGATCGTTGACGACGTCGATCGAATCGACGCGGGCCGTCCCCGCAGTCGGCGCGACGAACCCGAGAAAGATATTCAGTGTCGTGGTCTTGCCGGCACCGTTGGCGCCCAATAAGCAATAGATTTCGCCGCATTCAACACGCAGGTCCAATTGACGAAGCGCCTGGACCTCGCCGTACGATTTGCTTAATCCGCTGGCTTCGAGCATGTCATCTCTCCTGCGGAGCGTGCCGATCTCGCCCGGTCACAGCCAACGCACCGAGCCGTCGCGTGCAGAGTGCCAACAATGCCGATACCAGCACCAGCAGCGCAACCATGGGCATCACGGCGGCAACCAACGCCTCACCGCCGCCGAGACGTGGCGAAACAAAGAGCGGTAGGCGGGCGAAGTCTTCTTTCTCCAAAGCGGTGCCACGCTCGATTCGCGTGACGAAAAAATCCTTCCAGCGTCCGTGGAATTCGGTCGTGGCAGCCCGAAACTCGGCGTGAACCCGACCGTCCGTCCCTGACAGTCCGGTTAAAGTCTGAAACGTCAACGTGCCTGGAGAGAGATACTTAAGCAGCCCAACAATTCGTCGTTGATCGTTGGCGGTGTCGGCAAATCGCTCGAGCAGCGGCGCCACGGCCTGCTCGATCCCAGCCTCCGACCGTGCCACGGTTTGGTAGTACGCCTGACGATCCATCTCGCCCTTGATGTCGGGATGATCGAACAACCACTGCTCCCGTTCGCTCGCGATCTGCTTGTCAGCTTGCTCGGTCGCCTCACGCAATGCAGCCGTCAGCTCGACTCGCGACGGTGGCGGTACGACGCTGCTTGCACCGACATTGGTCAAGGCCGGTGTCAGCACGACAAGCAAAAGCCATGCGCCGGCGCACTGCAACGCCGCGGATTCCGTAGTGCTCGCGCGCAGACTGATCCACAGCGCCAACGCCGCCCAAAATAGCAGGTATACCGTGGCGACCAGCAACCATCCCGTGATCACCCAGGCCGTCGTCGCCGTCCAAGAGGTCTCCGCGACGGCCGCCGCCAGCACGATCGATATCCAACAGGAAACGCTCAGCACAAGCACGCGCGCACACCATTTGTGCCAGACGAAGCGGGCGGGACTTGCACCCGCCACAGCCGCGAGTGCCAGAACACCGCGCTCCCGCTCACCCACCACCACATCGAACAACACACCAATCACCAGAAGCGGCAACACCCATATCACGAGGAAGGCGACATCGAAACTGCCGACCGTGAAGCGCAGTGCATTGTCGGGATCGGCGCGCGTCAGAAAGTGGTAGGCCCCGCGCGCCGTGACGAAGTAGGTGTCCGCCAAGAGATCGCCCTGACCGATCGCCAAGGCCTCAAGCGCCGTCTGCGCTTTCACGACCGGTACCGATAGAACACTGAACGCGACGGCGCCAGCAGAGCGGGCCGTGTCGCTGCCGGCCGCCGCCTGATTGGCGAGTGACTCGACGAGCTGACGGTACTCCTGCAGTGCGGCATCGGCAGTGGCCCGACGATCATCGATCGATACGCGACCCACAAACCCGGCGGCCACGACGGTCACCATGAATCCGAGCAATACCCCGGCGACGACGCCCTCGCGGCGAAGCAGATTGAACTCGGCAGCAAGCAGATCCCAGCTGCGCATTAGAGAGTCCGCCCCATACGGCGACACGCTCCCCACGACAGCGCAGCGAGCAGCAGGGTCCAGATCACGAGCACCATCAGCGGCGCACCGCATCGCGCGAGGCTTCGCGACAAGGACTCGGGTTCGAACTGATACTCACCCGCAGCCTTCCACAGCGCCGCGCTCGAACGATATCCGGTCTCTCCCGTGCGTGAGTTCAGCGTGAGATCGCGATTAAGGGTTGTCATCAAGCGCCTGCGGAAGACTTCAGCACCGTCTGCAAACTGACGCTGATGCCCGATGCTGGTTCCTGCGATCTCCTGCGAGATCAGCATCAAAGCCATACGCGGCGACAGCAAGCTGGCTGACTCGAATACGTCTACTTGCCGATCGATGGCCTCGTTGAGGGCAGCGAAATTTCGATCGTAAACAGCATCGGAGATCTCGTCTTGAATGCCAAAAATAATGCCTTGGATATTGATCGGTAAGGCCGCATCCGAGTCCACCTTGTACAGCTGATACAGCTGCTGTCGGCGCTTCTCGATCCGTTGTGCCGGTGTTTCGCCATCGACGCCTGCGGCAAGTCCTTCGTCAATCGCACGCAGCACTGCGTCCGCGGACGGCGTCGGTGACAACAACCGCCCAAGATCTGCAGCCACACGGGGCACGATGAAGTTGCCCGCGGCCCAGATCACGAGCAAGGTCAGCAGGGCTCCACGCGCCGTTTTTGCGACGGCCGACACCCACAGCGACAGACCCAGCATCAGCGCCACAAACCACAGGTACACCGCGCCGAGCACTGCCGCGTGAGCAAGCCATGCAGTCCCCGAGTCGATCACGAGCAAAACGGTGCCGACGATCAGCAGCGGCGCGAGCAGGTACAACACTGCCCCGCCCAAGCCGATAAATTTACCTATCAGCAATTGCGCGCCGGTGACTCCGGTAGACATGACCTGCCGCAACGTACCGCTCTCTCGTTCACCGGCTAATGTGGGATAGGCCAACAGCACGATGCCGAGTGGCAGCAATACTTGCAGGATGAACGCCAGCGACAACTCGCCAAACTGAAGCAAAGGCGGCAGGTCGTCAGCCGGCCGACCCGTCGCGAAATTGCGTCGATGGGCCTCCAGCCAGATCGATACGCCTTCGAAAGCCTGCACTCCAGGATCGAAAAACGCGAGCGGCAACGCGGGTCGGAAGGCGTACTGTCCATAGTGCGCAGCAGAATGCGGATTCTTGTCGCCCTGCTCCATCCACTGCGCTGCGACCTCGCGCTGTGCCCTTATTCGCTCCTCAGACAGCGCGTTGTAACGCTGCGCCGCAAGTAGTAGTGCGGCAAGCGCCAGAAACACGAATACACCCGCTACGAGTCGCATGCGACCATCGCGCAACGTCTGGCGAAACTCCTTGCGGGCGATGTCGCGAATCAAACGTCGACTCGCTCGAAGATCTCGACCAGAAAGCCGTTGGGCGCCATCACTGTGGCGGCGATCACTCGACCGAATCTTGGATCCTCGTGACGTAGCGGCTCCGCATGAACCTGCGCCCCGTGCAGCGTCGCTCGCTTCATCACAACATCAACGGAGCGCACCGGGAAACTCCAACCGGCGAGACCTCGATTGGGAGGTCGTGGCGGCACGCCGGAGGTCGGCTGGCGATCCGCAGGCGCGTACTCGACTAACCCCAAGTTTCCGGTCCGCGCACCGAGCGCATGCAACGTGACGTAGCGGAATCGTGGCGAGAAGTTGCTCCACTCGCGACTCGTCCGACGCTCGTAGTCGAGCACTTGTGTAAAGAAGTGTTCCATTTCCGGCACGTTCTCGACGATCAGACTCGAGTAGGCAGGACCGCCCACGCCCGAGTCAGGATCGACGCTACCGTTTTGCGGTAACCCGCCGCCGCGCGATAGTGCAACAAGTCGGGTGTTATCTACGACTTCGTAGCTCGCCTCGTTGATCGGGTACGGGCGACCGTCTCGCAACTGCAACTCGTAGCGATTGATCGCGGGTAGAGTGCGGCGAAAGCCGAGCTCGATCATCCGCTCGTCAACCTGCTCGATCGCCTTCATCGGAAACCCGAGCGCGTACGGCCCGGTCTCCTCACGGGCGTAGGTATTGCGAATTCGTGGCGTATCGCGATCTGGAATGATCACTAACACCTTGATGGCGTCGGGCACGCGAACGCGTTCCATCACGCACAGTTGGTAGCCGAGATCCGCGGGTAAGCCCCACAGCGCGCGTTGCATCTCGACCGCACGCGTATCCGAAACGAACGGCCCGCGCACGGTCAACCCAAGCCCATTGGCATAAGCCCGCTGCAGCGTGGCCAGATCTCGCGTCACCACAATGGCCCCGGCCAGCGGACCGGTAAGCGCTCCGGATCCATCGGCAATAGGGTCCATGGGGTCGTTGGGTAACAACATGCTTTTTCCCCCGTCAGCAGGATCGATGATCGCGGATTATGATGGCGGTCAAATTGGGCTGATCGGGGAGATCCGCGTGGCGGACATTTTCAGAGGTTGTCGTAAGGGCCTGCTGTGTCTGACGCTTTTCTTTGGGCTTGCGACGATCACGGCCGCAGCGCCCCCAACGCCCGAAAAGGGCGGCAGTGAGCGCGTTCTCATACTCGGCGGTACCGGCCAGCTCGGCCGCGCGATACTGTCAGAGCTCTCCGCCACCAATGCCCAGGTGAGCGTACTCGCACGCGCGAATTCCGACCGCACCAGCGTCGAGGCACTCTGGCCCGATCGGTCTCGGCTGCAGTGGCTGACGGGCGATCTGCTGAACGCCGAGGAAATCGATCGCGCACTGGCGGGGCACCGGTTCGACGTGGTCATCAACGCGGTACGGGTCGAGGATGGCGACATCCATTTTTATGAAAAGATCATGCCGCCACTGCTGCGTAACGCCCAAAGGGCCGGCGTGCGCCAGTTCATTCACCACGGTGCGGTAGGCGCTGGGCGCAACGTCGAGAAATTCCAAAATCTCGGCTGGGAGCGTGTGCCGGGAATCTTCGATCGCTTGAAGGATCAGGGCATCGGCGAAGATTTACTGCGCGGCAGCGGCGTTCCCTACACCATCATTCGCAATGCTCGCCTCTATCCGCCCGAGGCGCCAGCAACAGGGCAAGCGGCTCTGACTGAGGACGACTCGATCATCACGCCCATGACCCGCGCAGATCTGGCAAAACTCACCCTGTCCTGCGTTGCGAACGCGGCCTGCCTGAACAAGACCTTTCACGTGCAGGATGCATCGCTGCCTTGGCCGATGCGCAGACCCTAGGCTTGGCCAACGCGGCTGACCCTGCACCTTTGCGCGGAAAGGTGCTATTAATCGGCCATAACCGTACCTGCCGGGGAGGCATCGACGATGGCTGCAATCAACGTCAATGGCAAGGCTCTCGAGACGGATGCCGCGCCCGACACGCCGCTGCTCTGGGTCCTGCGTGACCATCTCGGACTGACCGGCACGAAATTCGGTTGCGGAGCGGCGCTCTGCGGCGCCTGTACGGTGCATATCGACGGCGAACCCGCCCGCTCCTGCCAAGTTGCACTCGCCGATGTGGGCACACGACGAATTACGACCATAGAAGGGTTGTCGGCCGACCGCTCGCACGCAGTGCAGAAAGCCTGGCTCGAACTCGATGTGCCACAGTGCGGCTACTGCCAGTCAGGGCAAGTGATGTCAGCCGCCGCTCTGCTCGCACAAAACCCCTCGCCCACCGACGCCGATATCGATACCGCGATGGCTGGCAACATCTGTCGCTGCGGCACCTACACCCGCATCCGCAAGGCTGTGCATCGCGCCGCGGAACTGCTCCAGAAGGAGAACGCGTGATGAACGCTGAAGCCAATTCGCTCACCCACAACACGCGTCGCGACTTTCTGAAACTCGGAGTACTGGCCGGCGGCGGTCTGGTGCTCGGCATCGGACTCAGTGGCTGCAGCAAACCTACGGCGATCGGTGCTGGCGGACAGCCCGTCGCCTGGCTGCGCATTGCCGGTGACAACACCATCACGGTGCTTGTCGATAAATCCGAGATGGGTCAGGGCGTGTACACCGCGCTCACGCAATTGCTCGCCGAGGAACTCGGAGTAGCTCTTGAGGCGATCCGCGTCGAGGCGGCACCCGTCGGCGCCGTATACACCAACAACCTGCTCGGCGCACAGATCACCGGCGGCAGCACCAGCGTGCGTGACGGCTGGGAGAAGCTGCGCAAGGCGGGCGCGCAGGCGCGCAGTATGCTCGTGCAGGCGGCAGCCGCTCAGTGGGGCGTCGGAGCGGACACGCTCAAGGTCGACTCGGGTGCGGTGGTCAACGGTCGCAAGCGTCTGACCTTCGGCGAGCTTGCCGAAGCGGCAGCCAAGCTGCCGGTGCCGACCGAGGTCACGTTGAAACCCGCCAAAGAATTCACGCTGGTCGGCAAGCCCGCCAAACGCCTCGACACCGCGAGCAAGCTCGACGGTAGTGCCATCTACGGCATCGACGTGAAGCTCCCGGGCATGCTGCACGGCGCCTTTGCGCAGTGCCCGACCCTCGGCGGCAAACTCGCGAGCTTCGATGCGGTGCAAGCGAAGACCATGCCCGGCGTGAAGGACGTCGTCGGCGCCGATAACGGGGTCGTGGTGATCGCCGATCACTACTGGCAGGCCTATAAGGCGCTCGGCGCCGTGAAGATCAAATGGGACGCCGGCGCCAACGCCTCGCTCGACAACGACGCCATCCGCGCGCGGCTACGCAAAGCGGCGAACCGCAACGGCCGCTCAGTCCGCAACGATGGCAACGCCGCCGCGGCGCTGAAGGGGGCGGCTAAAGTCGTTCGTGCCACGTACGAGCTGCCGATGTTGGCGCACGCCACACTCGAGCCGCAGTGCTGCACCGCCGATGTGCGCGTCGACTCGGCTGACGTCTACGCACCGACGCAGACCCAGACGATCGCACAAGCCACGGCCGCCGCCGTCGTAGGTCTGAAGCCGGAGCAGGTCAAGATCCACACCACCCTGCTCGGTGGCGGTTTCGGCCGGCGGCTCGAGGTCGATTTCATTGGTGCAGCCATGATTGCCTCAAAAGCGGTCGGCAAGCCCGTGAAGGTGATCTGGAGTCGCGAGCAGGATATGACTCACGACACCTACCGCCCGCCGGCTTTCGACACGGTCGCAGGCGGCCTCGATGCCTCAGGCAAGCTCGTCGCATGGAAGCTTGATTTGACGGGGCCCTCGATCACGGCGCGCATGTTTCCACCGGTGGTGGAGACCGCCATTGATCCGTTCGCCATCGAGGCGGCTTCCAACTATCCCTACGATGTGCCCCACATCGCCGTGAACTACAACCGCGAGGAAATCGGCATTGATGTCGGTTACTGGCGCTCGGTGAGCCACGCGCTCAACTGCTTCGTCGCCGAGAGTTTCATGGACGAGCTCGCGAGCGCAGCGGGCAAGGATCCTTACGCGTTTCGCGCTGCGATGCTGGATAAGCAACCGCGCTTCAAGCGCGTGCTCGACGAAGCGGCGAGCCGCGCCGGCTGGGGCAAGGCGCCTGCGGGCCACTATCAGGGCATCGCGCTTATGGAAGGCTACGGTACCTACATGGCGCAGGTCGCCGAAGTGTCCATGAAGGACGGCACGCTCACCATCCACCGCATCACTTGCGCAGTCGACTGCGGCCAGATGGTGAATCCCAACATCGTCGATCAGCAGATCGAGGGCAGCATCCTCTTCGGCTTGACCGCAGCGCTCTGGGGCGACATCACACTCGTGCGCGGCGAAGTACAGCAACGCAATTTCGACACCTATCGCATGCTGCGTCTGCCCGAAGCCCCCCGCATCGATGTGCACTTGCTCGAGAGTGGCGAAGCGCCGGGCGGTGTCGGCGAGCCTGGCACGGCGGTGGTCGGCCCGGCGTTGGCTAACGCCATCTTTGCAGCGACCGGCAAGCGCCTGCGTTCACTGCCGATCGCGAAGCAAGGCATCGTCACGGTTTAGGCAGACAAAGCACTCGTGCGACGACTCCTCATCACTCGCCACGCAGCCGTCGATGGAGCCGGGTTGCGAGACGCGCTGGACCCGTACCGCCCAAGGCTTTCTCGGCGTCATCGATCCAGCTACGTGCATCATCACCGGCAAACGCGGCGATCAGCGTCGCATCGAAGGCCAAACGCTGTTTAATAAAGAAGGCGTGGGACAACTTGAGCGAGGCTACGATCTGACAGGGAAACGGCTCTTCGGCAATCCCACCGGCGAGTTGTATGTCTGGCCGCGCGTCAAGCGCTAACGACTGTCCCGGCGGCGAGAGTCACCCATCTCACACGTCTCGCCCCCAGCGGCGTACGGCGAACCGTTGCATCGCAGGTCGCACACGCAGAAAGCCGCGATACATCAACTCGAGTAGCGCAGGGATACCAGGCAATGCGCCAAGCCGCGCCAGCCATCGCCAGTAGGGCAGTCGCGCCCAGAGCGCCAGAAACGCGCGTGCACCGCTCTCGATGCGCCCATCGGCATGTCGCACGTGAAATCTCGCCAGCCACGCTTCGCGCGTTTGACCTGCAGGAACGGGCTGCGCAGGATCACTGATGTCGACGAACTCCACAGGTTGCTCTGCGGGCAGATCCCGATAGAGCGCGATCTCCCGTTGACACAGTGGACAGGCGCCGTCATAAAACACGGCGAGTGATGCACAGCGTTCAGGCGTCGTCGGCTCGTTCATTCAACTAGGATCGCATATGGAAAACATTGATCACCAGCGTCGTTTGGCGCTCGCTACCACGGCGGCCGCTCTCGGCAGCACGGTGGCACTCGGCAGCGGCGCCACGCTTAGCAGCAACGCGGTGGGCAGTGCCACCGCGAGAGGCTCATCGACCTCCGCGGCCCGCGCAGCGACGATGCGTGCTTTCCAGATCGGCACCCAGCAAGGCATCGGCTCGCTCTCGCTCATCGAGCGCACGGCTCCGACGCCCGGTGCAGGCGAAGTCGTGGTGGAGATGCGCGCCGCAGCACTCAACCATCGCGATCTCGATATCCTCTCGGGTCGCTACGGAGGCCGCAAACCCGCCGAGCGTGTCCCGGTGGGAGACGGCGCGGGCGTCGTCGTCGACATCGGCCCGGGCGTCACCGCCGTGCAAACTGGCGAGCGGGTGACAGCGCCGCATTTCACGCTGTGGACCGACGGCGACTACGACCCCGCCATCTTCGCAGCCGATGCCGGCAACACGCGTGATGGGTGGCTCGCCGAACGGATCGTCTTACCAGCGAGCTCGCTGGTGCGAATCCCCGAGAGTCTTTCCTTCGAATCGGCGGCAGCGCTGGGCGCGGCAGGCATTACGGCGTGGGCCGTGCTCGAGACGCTGGGGCGCATCAAGGCGGGTGACACCGTGCTCACACTCGGCACCGGCGGTGTCGCAATCCTTGCATTGCAGATTGCCAAGATGTGCGGTGCGCGTGTGGCGATCACCTCCTCGAGCGACGACAAACTTGCGCTCTGCCGAAAACTTGGCGCCGACATCACCGTCAACTACCGCAAGCAGCCCGCCTGGCACGAGGCGGTTCGGGCCGCCAACGGCGGCCGCGGCGTCGATATCGTCGTTGAGACGGTCGGAGCCTCGAGCCTCTCGCAATCTTTGGCGGCTTGCGCGCCGAACGCCCGAGTCGGCCTGCTTGGCGCACTCGGCGGCCCTGCACCGGCGCCGCCAAATCTGGGACCGTTGATTCTCAACAACGTGATACTGAAGGGCATCACGTCCGGCAGCCGCCGCAACCTCGAGGATCTCCTGCGCGCGAGCGTCGCGAACGGGCTCACGCCGCACATCGATCGCGTTTTTATGTTCGATGAGTCGGCGCAAGCCCTGTCCTATCTCGCCACCGGCGAGCACGTCGGCAAAATCGTGATCCGCCGAAGCTAAGCCTGCGCTACCGGCCCGCAGCCTTGCCTGCCGGTAGCGCTGTCGCGTGCCTTAGCGCGCAGCCTTCACAAAGCGCAGCGTCATGCGGTCGGACTCGCCGATCGCGTCATACTTGCTGCGATCGAAATTCGGATCCGGCGCCTTGCCCGAACCATAGGGCACGGTGATGCGCGTCGGCGGCAGCGTCCAGACACCGAACGGGTGATCCTTCGTATCTTTGGCGTTGGCGTTGATCTCGGAGCGGGCTGCGAGTTTCAAGCCCACCTTGTTGGCAGCCTCAATGACATAGGCTTCGGTCACATAGCCACTCGCCGCCTTCGGATCTTGCGGGCCAGGATTGCCACGATGCTGCTCGATCGCCAGCACGCCACCAGGTTTGAGCGAACGAGCGAGCTCGGCGAAGTTGCGATCCGTCAGACCCTCGACCCGCATCCAACCATGGATCGCGCGGGAAACGAGAATGAAGTCGTAGCTGCCCTCGGCGAGCGGCGCCGCGGTCGCACCCCAATTGACGAGATCCACCTTGCCGTAGATCTTCTCGTCGGCGTAGCGGGCCGCAAAATCCGCTCGCGACTTGCGCGCGGCCTCGGAGAGTGACGGATTACCGAGATCTGCTGCGGTGGCTGCGTAGCGTCCGTTGGTGCGCGCGGCATAGGGCGCGAGGATGCGCGTCCACCAGCCGCCACCCGGCTGCACCTCGAGAATGCTGGCCCCCGGCTTCAATCCCCAGAATTCCAAATTCTCGATGGGCTTGCGCGCCGCGTCGCGCCCCTTGTCGTCCGCGGAGCGCCACTCACCCGCGACGACCTCGTTCAACACTTTGTCAGTGGATGCAGCGAATGCCGCGCCCGCAGGCGCGAGCGCCAAACACACCGACGCCAAAAACAACGATCTCAGTCCTTGAATACTCATTGATGCCCCTCTTTGGACAAGCCCGATACCCAACAGCGGATACCCGTCGACCCGACTATTTTGCAGTCAACGGGAAGAAAGACGCGACTATGTTGCAGCCGGCTGGAATTTACTCGGGATTCGACCGCCGATGAGCCACCACGGCATAGGCGCCTAGCGCGACCGCGATCGACAAGGCGCTCGTCCAGAACTGCGATTGCAGCGCCGGAGTCAGGGCCATCGCCAGCAGCACCGCCGCGATAGCGGCCATCGTGAGGTAGCTCAACCACGGGAACCACCACATCGGCATGGCGAGCGACAGGTTGGCGGCAATCGCCTGACGGCGCAGTCGCACATGCGAGATCACCATCGTCAGGTAGATCACGAGGATCAGCGCACCCGAGGCGTTGACCAGAAACGCGAACAGACCATCGGGCGAGTAGTACTGTGCAATCACACCGAGCAGGCCTGCCACGCTGCCGAGCATCACCGAGCGCGAGGGCACTCGCCGCGGGTTGAGCTTGACGAGCCAACGCGGCGCATCACCATTCTCGGCCAATACGAACAGCACCCGCGAGCAGATGTAGTAGCAGGAGTTCAGACACGACAGCACGGCGGTCAGAATCACCACGCTCATGATGGTGCTCGCATACGGAATCTGCATGGCATCGAGTGCCGCGGTGAAAGGCGACTGGCCGGGCACGATGCTGTTCCAGGGCACGACGGCGACGATCATGATCAACGAGCCCACGTAAAACAGCATGATGCGGCCGATGATCGAGGAGGTCATGCGGGCGACCGATTTCGCAGGCTCGGAGGACTCGGCCGCAGCGATGGTCACCACCTCCGTACCCATCATCGAGAAGATTACGGTGGTGACGGTGGCGATGATGACGAGTGTGCCGTTCGGCGCAAATCCACCATGAGCCGTGAGGTTCGTAAGGCCCGGCGCAGACTCACCGTATAGCCCCGTCACGTGCGCCGCCGACACCAGAATGAAGGCGATGATGGCACTCACCTTGATGGAAGAGAACCAGAACTCGAACTCGCCGAAGGATCGGGCAGAGGTGAGATTGACGGCCGTCATCGCCACCATCAGCACGAGGCCCGATTGCCAGGTGGGCACGGTCAGGCCGAGCTCGGCGAGGATGTTCGCCGCGGCGATGACTTCGATGGGAATCACCACCACCCAGAAGAACCAGTACAGCCAGCCCACCGAAAACCCGGCCCAGTTGCCGAGCCCCAGCCGCGCAAATTCAGTGAACGAGCGCACCTCGGGGTGGCTCACCGCCATCTCTCCCAGCATGCGCATCACCATCAACAGCAAGATCCCGGTCAGCAGGTAGGTCAGGACGACGGCGGGGCCGGTGACGGCGATGGCCGCACTACTGCTGACGAAGAGGCCCGCACCGATGATGCCGCCGATGGTAATCATGAACATATGCCGCGGTCGCAGGGTGCGGCTCAGGGCAGTATCCGTAGCATTCGTGGCGGCGGGGCTAGGCACAGTTACGACTCCTGCGGGCTTCGTTAGAGAATCACCGAGTGGAATTCTAAATGCAATTAGGAATGGCGTCGGTACATGGATTAGCCGAGAACACGGCGATCTGCCGCAGTGCGCGAGGGCGGCTAGTTGGGTAGCGGCTTGTAGCCGAGGATCGAGCACATCAGGCCATCAGGGTCATAGAAAATCATCTCGGTATACACACCCGCTTTCATGTACGCGTCATCCGTGGGCTTAGTGTAGGGGGTCGGTGGCGTCAGGAATTGAAAGCCATGCTTGACGAGATCGGCGTAGATCTCATCGCCACGCTCCGATGCGAACACAAATGAGCCCTGACTCCAATGTAACTGACCCTGAGCCGGAGGGATTGCGACGGGCAACTCGGGCTCGATGATGTGAAACAAACCGATCAGGCCAGCGTCCACGGCCTCATCTGCCGACAGGAACACGATACGCATGGTGCAACTGGGCAGATTTAGCAGCTTGCCGATAAAGGGCCCTTGCACCTGTTTCTCTTCGATGACTTTCATCCCGAGGATATCGCGATACAGAGCCAGCGACTTTTCGAGATCACGACAAAAGATGGAGACCCGTTTGACGGGCGAGACTCGAGAATCGGACATGGGGCAACTCCTCGTAAAGCGTGACCTACCGCAGGATAATGAACCTACCCATCAGTCAGCCAGACTTCTTAAAAATGCACAGCACTCCAGCCACCGGATCTATGGAGCGAACGGTTCGCCGCGGATTCGTCCTTGTCGACGGTCGTCATGTCCACTATCGAGTGTGCGGCTCGGGGCCTGCGGTAGTGATGTTGCACGATAGCCCTCGCTCGTCGCTTCTGCATGCACGATCGCTGCAGCACTTCAGTGATGAGTTCACGGTATTCGCACTCGACACACCGGGTTACGGTCACTCCGATCCGTTGCCCTCGACGCCGCGCCCCGAAATCCCTGACTTTGCCGACGCACTCGCAGCCACGCTGCGCGCACTCGGCTTGAGCGGTGCCACCGTATACGCGTTCCACACGAGCTCGAAAATCGCCGCGGCCTGTGCCGTGCGTCATCCGGATGTGATCGGTCATTTGCTGCTTGATGGCATCTCGATACCGGCGCAGCCCTCGCCCGACGCGTTCATTGAGCGCTACATGAGCCCCTTCGTGCCTGATACGACGGGCGCCTACATCGCAACGCAATGGACGAAGATCCGCGACCTGCACCGCTACTTCCCCTGGTTCGACATTCGACCCGCTGCACGGATGCCGACGTCGGAACCCTCGCCCGAAGCGCTGCATGACTACGCAATCGATCTCTTCTCGGCCGGTCCGAATTACTCGACCGCCTACTCGGCCGCGATGCGCTACGCAGCCCGGCCCGCCTTGGCCACGCTGACAACGCCGACCACCGTGATGGCCCGTGCAGACGATGTGTTGTTCGGCTTTCTCGATGCCGTCGAAAAAATCTTGCCTGCGTGTGGTGCGGTGCAACGACTACCCGCCGACGATACGGCGTGGCAGGCAGCCCTGCGGGTGGCCTTCGCCCGATCCAAGGCGTCTGCGCCGGTGCATGCCGTCAGTGCAGCGGCAGCGCCGACACCGGACGCGCGCGTCGGGCTCACGCGGCGCTATCAGCAACTCGGCTCACGCCAACTGCACGTGCGCGAGGGCGGCACGGGACGGGCGCTCGTGGTGCTGCACGCGCCGCCCGGATCTTCGGCGGATCTCGCCGCTGTTGCAGAGGCACGCCTCGGCACGCATCGCCTTTGGATGCCCGATCTGCCGGGCTGCGGCCTCTCCGATCCGCTGCCAGTCGATGCGGATCCGGAAAGATGGGCCGCTCACCTGCTCGCCGGTGTCGATGCTGCGGATCTCTGGGAGTTCGATATCCACGCCGTGGGGCTCGCGAGTCCGCTCGCACTGCAGCTTGCGCGGCTCGCCGGTGCACGCGTCGGTCGGCTAACCCTCGATGGCGGGCTGATCTTCGATGCTGCACAGAGAGCGCAGGTCGCGGCCCGGTATACACCTGCGCTGCTCCCGGATCGCGATGGCACGCAGTTGTGGCGGCTGTTTCACCGACTGCGCGACGAAGAACTGCAGTGGCCGTGGTTCGATGGTGGCCCTCGTGCACGTCGTGGCGGCGATGGAATGAGCGCCGAGGCGCTCTACCGCCGTTTCGTGGCCGCGCTAACGCAACTTCCGCACTATGGGGATGCCGCGCGTATCGCCCTGCAGATCGACCCAACCTTGCTGCTCGCGACGCTCTCGCAACCGACCGAGTTCATCCGCAAAGACGGCGATCCGTTTTATGCGGAGGTGCCTCACGGCAGCTGATCCGCGGGACTCTAGGCGGCCTTGACGGTTCGCGTCAGACGCTCGACGAACGTGGAGGGACCCACGATCGTGATCGAGTTGCCCCCATCAGCGGCCGGGTGGTCATCCGCAGGGCTTTGGCGCACCATTTCCGGCATGGGTCACATTTACGAGTCGCCGCCACCCGGGGCGGCAGCGGACTGGACCATCCCGCAGCAGTGGGAGCAGTACACGGCGGCCGAACACAATGTATGGGACACGCTGTTCGCGCGGCAGGCGCAACTGTTGCCCGATCGTGTGGTGCCCGACTTCATCGACGGCCTGAAATTGCTGAAGATGGACGAGCCTGGGATCCCCAACTTCGAGCGGCTGTCCGCACGGCTGATGAAAACGACCGGATGGCAAGTCGTCGCCGTACCCGGCTTGGTGCCTCACCGGGAGTTCTTCGAGCACCTCGCCAACCGACGCTTCGTTGCGGGCCGCTTCATCCGTCGGCCGGAGCAGCTCGATTATTTGCAGGCCTATGGTGAGGGCGGCTTACGGGCCGTTGAGCTCGGCGCCATCGATATGCTCGCCCGCCTGTACTGGTACACGGTCGAGTTTGGGCTGATTCGGCACGAGGGCGGGCTGCGCTTGTTCGGCGCCGGGATCGTCTCATCCCGCGGCGAGTCGGTGTACGCGCTCGATGATCCGGCGCCGCATCGCATCGCCTTTGATCTCAAGCGCGTGATGCGCACCAAATATCGGATCGACGATTTCCAGCAGACCTACTTCGTGATCGACAGCTTCGACGACCTTCTGCGGCAAACGCTCGAGGCCGACTTCGCGCCGATCTACGCCGAGGTGACTAGACTGCCCGAGTTCGAGCCGGATGCCCCTTGTCCTTAGGGCGGTGGGCACGCGGACACCATTAAAATAGTGACCAGATAAAATGGTGGCCAGAGTCGGAATCGAACCAACGACACGCGGATTTTCAGTCCGCTGCTCTACCAACTGAGCTATCTGGCCTTGCGGGAAGCAACCCCGAATGGGGAGCGGTATTAGACTCGCGCGGCCCCACGGCGTCAAGTCGTGTGAGGTGCAACTGACTGATTATTCTGGGCTTTGAGCCATCCACACGCTGCGACCGCGAGAGATGGTTTCGAGCACTCGCAGCTCCCGCAGGGCTTCGGGTTCGGTGCGCAGCGGGTTCCCCGAAAGGCGCACGAAGTCGGCCTGCTTGCCTACTTCTATTGAGCCTTTTGTGTCGCCATCGCCCTGTTGGCGCGCAGCGTTGACCGTGAGTCCCCGCAGCGCTTCCCACACCGTCAAACGCTGCGCAGGGCCGAGGATGTCGCCGCTGCGCGTGCGACGCGAGGTGGCCGACCAGAGCGTCCGAAGCATGTCGGGCGGCACGACCGGGGTATCGGTGTGTAACGTGAACGATAGGCCCCGGTCGATGGCCGAACGCGTCGGACTGATGCGATCGGCACGGATCGGGCCCAGCGTCTCCTCACGGTGCCAATCGCCCCAGTAGAAGGTGTGGCCGACAAAAAACGACGGCGTCATGCCGAGCGTGACCATACGATCGAGCTGATCGTCGCGCACGGTCTGCGCGTGGATCATCACAACATCAGATTTCGTCGTAGTGCTTTTCGCGGCAGCATTCGGCGGCTGTGCCGAGGCTACGGCATCAATCAGCATCTGCGCCGCCGCGTCACCGTTGGCGTGTGCCAACACCGGAATGCCATGTGCTGCGGCATCGTTGATCGCGCGCTGTACGGCCTCGGCGGGCAAGGTTGGATACCCTACGTAACTGGCCGACTGCCCGGCGGGAGGCACGCGATACGGCTGCGAGAGGAATGCCGTCTTCCCCTGCGGGCTGCCATCAAGAATGAGCTTGACGCCGTAGTGCTTGATGCGGCGCTGGTAGGTTTTTTCGCTGATGAATTTTTTGAGATCGAGGCTCACGGGCGACCACATCGAGTACGTCACCACATCGAGCGTCAGCAGATCGCGGCGCGCAGCCTCATCAAGCAAGGCGCGCGAAGGCGGTGTGAGCGCCCCATCTTGGACACTCGTCACGCCCTGACTCGCGTAATACCGCAGTGCCCGCACGAGGTCGGCGAGTGCGGCTTCGGGCGGAGGCTGCGGCACTTTGCTTCGTACGAGGCCAAACGCCGACTCCTCTAATACGCCGTTCGGTTCGCGAGAGCCCTCGCGACGGCGGATGACACCGCCGCTCGGATCCGCCGTCGTGGCATCCACACCCGCCAGGGCCAGCATCGCGGAGTTCGCTGCAGCCAGATGCCCGGAGACGTGTGCCAGCAAAATGGGGTGCTGTGTCGATACCGCGTCGAGATCATCGCGCGTCGGATGGCGCCGCTCCTGCAACTGGGCATCGTCGTAACCACGCCCCACGACCACCGTCCCAGGCGGAAGTTGACGCTCGGCAATGAACCGGCGCAGCAGTTGTTGAACATCAGCGATGTTGCGCACGTCGCCGACCGGCGGCGCCGAAAGGTCTGCGAGGCTTTGCGTGGCCGCCGTTGCAGTGACATGACCGTGGGCGTCGATGAAACCCGGCAACAGAACGCTCTTTCCTAGTTCGACCACTCGGGTGCCAGCTACCCGGTGACGGAGAACCTCAGCCCTCGAGCCCACCGCGATGATGCGCTCGCCGGCCACTGCCACAGCCTCCGCCCGCGAATCGTCGGACGCGCCGGCCATGGTGACGATTTCCCCCACGTAGATTGTGTCGGCGGAAGGCGTGGCTGCGTGCAGTGGCTGCGCTGAGGCCGACAGACCAAGTTCCACGGCACAAAGAATCAAAAGCCCAACGAGTTGCGGAATGTACGACACGCGTGGTCCTACCGAGCGTCGCTCTGTCTCGCTAACGACGCCTCCGTCGATCTGACGTGCGAGTACGGCGTCGTGCGAGCCCAACGCCATCGACAAAGTGACACGATCAGCTGCGTGCAGGCGCGACGAATCCCTCGGGCTTTGTGGCTCCTGCCCCAAAGAGAAATTTCTCCATCTCGCCTTCGAGAAACTTGCGGGCCTTCGGCTCGATCGGCACCAGTCGATACTCGTTGATCAGCATCGTCTGGTGCGCGACCCAGCGCTGCCAGCCTTCCTTCGAGACCTGCCGCCAAATACGCACGCCGAGCTCACCCGGGTAAACGGGGCGATCGAGGCCCGGCGCGGATGTCTTCAAGACGACGCAATCGACCATGCGGACAGGTGTATCAGCCATAAGGGGAGTTCCTCGAGGGTTCGAACGTCTGCCCCAGCAGATCGTCGAGCAGTTGTTTGGCGGGTGCGGGCATACCGATCCGTATCGCACCGTCCCGCGGGTTATACCAGAGGTGCCCGGAGGGCTCCATCACGACATCGGGCGCGACATCGCGCACGACATCACGCGCCTCGGCAGCGGCGACGGCCTGCAGCAGCAACGGCGTGATCGACAGATCAAAGTGCGTGAAGGCGTGATCGATGGTGCCGAGTGTTTCGAGCGCAGCAGGCTCCACCGCAAAACGCTGGCGCGCGTAGCTCGCTGCCGCCGTGGGCGTATCGAACTGCAACGGGCACCACAAGCCGCCCCAGATCCCGCGCTCCGGACGCCGCTCGAGCAGCACGCGGCCCGCAGCATCGATCGGCAGCAACCACCAGCATGAGCGCGCGGGGCGTGCCTTGCGCGCCGCGCGCGACTTCGGCGCAGGGATTTCGTGCTGGCGACCTGTGGCACGCGCCAAGCACTGCGTCGTCAGCGGACACAGTGCGCAGGCGGGGTTGCGCCGGCTGCACACCGTAGCGCCAAGATCCATGATGGCCTGCGTGTAGGTGGCCACGTCCTCAGCGGGCGTACAGTCCTCAGCCAGTGTCCAGAGCCGCTGCTCGACGGATCGCTGCGATGCGTTACCCTCGATAGCAAACACGCGCCCGAGCACGCGCTTCACGTTGCCATCGAGGATGGGCTGACGCTCGTCAAAGGCGAGGGCAAGGATAGCGCCTGCCGTCGAGCGACCAATCCCGGGCAACGTGGCCACATCGTCGAATCGATGCGGAAATTCGCCGCCGAAGTGCTGCGCGATGTGCTGCGCTGCACGGTGCAGGTTGCGCGCCCGTGCGTAGTAACCGAGACCCGTCCACAAGTGCAGCACTTCGTCGATCGGTGCTGCGGCAAGAGCGCTTACGCTTGGAAAGCGCGCCATGAACCGCTCGAAATAGCCGATGACCGTTGCCACTTGCGTTTGCTGCAGCATGATCTCGGACACCCAGACACGATAAGCGCTGCGGTCGCGCTGCCACGGCAGATCCTGTCGACCGCTGCGGCGCTGCCAGGTGACCAGCACCGGGCCCATTTGCGCAGGATCGATGTGGACTGCCGTAGGAGTGACCTGATCCGTCATGGTGGGCACATTGTAAGTGTCCGGCGAGAGGAACTGGACGATCGACTCGCGCCGGAGGACGATAGGTGCCATCCACGCTGCCTCAGACGAGAACGTCCGCCAGACCATGTTTCGATCACTGTTCCGCGGCGCATTGCTGTGCGCCGTATTGTTTGCCAGTCATCCGCCACTGCACGCAGCAACCCCGGCGCCAACACTGGCACCACCGGATCCGGTCGGCGAATTGTTGCGCGAGCGGCTGGACGCGCTGGGGTCAGGCCAGCCCGTCACGGTGGAAGGCGAGACGCTGATTGCCGCACGCTCGCTTGGGAAGTTGTATGAGTTGAACGGCTACCGTCCCTACTGGGATGCCACCCGACTGCAGTCGCTCGTCGAGTTGCTGGCAGACATCGAGGACGATGGTCTGCGCCCGTCCGACTACCACTTTGCTCCGCTGCAACGATTACGAACGCTGCGCAGCCCCACCGCGCTCGAGCGCGTGGCGCTTGAACTACTGGCCTCCGATGCCTACGCACTCATCGTCTACCACCTGTACTTTGGCAAGGTCGACCCGGTCTCGCTCGATTCGAACTGGAACTTCGACACCCGCGACATTCGCGACGTCGATCCGGTGCGCTTCGTGCACGAAGCGATCCGCGGCAACCGGATCCGCGGCAGTATCGAGCTCGTACGCCCGACACATTGGATGTATCAAGCCGGGCGCGAGGCGCTCGCCGCATATCGGCAGATCGCAGCGCTTGGCGGCTGGCCGACGATTTCGGGTGGCCCCACGCTGAAGCCGGGCATGAGCGATACGCGCGTGGCCCTGCTGCGGCGCCGCCTGGCCATCAGCGGTGATCTGGCCGCCGTCGGTGCGAGCTCCGCCCCGCGCGCCGGCAGCGCCGAGGATTTCTTCGATCCGCAACTCGAGGCCTCTCTTCGCCATGCACAGCGTCGGCACCGTCTCGCCGTGGACGGCAGCCTCGGACCTGCGACGCTGCAAGCACTCAACGTGCCAGTAGAGCAACGCATCGCCCAACTGCGGGTCAATCTCGAGCGCGGTCGGCAGGTACTGCACGAAATCAAGGATGGCGATCTCGTCATCGTGGACATCGCCGGTTTCGAGGTGCACTTCGTCCGCGACCGCAAGCGCATCTGGCAATCTCGTGCCGTCGTCGGGCAGCCTTTCCGCGAAACACCGGTGTTCAAGGCCAGCATCAACAACGTGGTCATCAACCCCACGTGGACCGTACCGCCGGGCATTCTCGAAAAGGACATCCTGCCCTCGCTGCGCCGCGGTGATCACAGTATTCTCGCGCGCAAAAACCTGCAGGTACTCGATCGCAACGGTGTGCCGGTGAATGCTGCCGCCATCGACTTCAGTCGCTACACGGCGCGCAATTTTCCGTATCTGCTGCGGCAGGCGGCGGGTCCGACCAATGCGCTCGGGGCGGTAAAAATCAATTTCCCGAATCCGCATCTCGTCTACCTGCACGACACACCGAGCAAGTCGCTATTCGACGAAACTAACCGCACATTCAGCTCAGGCTGCATTCGCACCGAGCGCCCACTGGAACTCGCCGAGTGGGTACTCGGTGATCCGGCGCGTTGGAACGCAGCCACGCTGCGCAGCGCCGTCGACAGTGGCGAGACGCGCACACTGCGGGTGGCAAAACCCGTGCCGGTACTATTGATCTACTGGACGGCCGACCGGGACGACGATGGCAGCATCGTCTTCAAGCCTGATCCCTATGGCCGCGATACGCGCGAACTCGCCGCCCTCGACAGCCCCTTCAAACTGGGCAAAAGACCGCGCCTGTAACGCCTTTACAGCTCGGACTAGTGCCAAGGCGGGCCAGCATCCACGACAGCTTGGGTCGAACCGGTTGTCAGAGGGGCGATCGGGCTAGAATAGCGCGTGGTCGATTTTCATCTGACCGACATCTCGATGATCCGACGGGCCATTCTGCTGTGTACCTTCGCTGCCATCATCATCTGCAGTCTGATCGGACTGATGTTCCTCGACGCCATGGTCAGCACGGACCTGTCGATGCTGATCGCGCTCGTGTTCGTGCTGGCGATGACCGCCTTGATCTTCGGCCTGACGTACTTTCTGCGGGAAATCCATCTCGCCACGGCACCGCTGCGCGACCGACTGCGTCGCTGAGCGCCGTCCGATGCGTGGCGGCCAGCCCACGCCCCACAAGGCCCCTTCCCGCCCTTTGCTAGGCTAGCGCCGTTGTCACGGTCTGCTTGATGGGGGGTTACCGTGGAAGAGATCACACTCGCGCACGGCGTTTTCAAATACATTCATATCTTGCTGTTCGTCTATTGGCTGGGCGGCGATGCTGGCGTGTTCTACTCGAGCACCTTCGTCACCAACACCAAACTGTCGCGCGAGGCGCGGCTAACGGCGTTCAAGATCTTCATCAACCTCGACATGCTGCCGCGCTATTGCCTTGCGCTGATGCTGACGGTCGGCGGTGTGCTCGCCGAATTCATCGGCTACGAGCATCCGATGTGGCAGACCGTGGCGATCGTGGCACTCGGACCCATCTGGGTCTGGGTGGTGCATACCATCCATGCGCGCGAAGGCTCCGAGTTCGGCAAGACCCTCGCCACCTGGGATCGTCGCTTTCGCGTGTTCATGATCATCGCAATCATTGCCTCGGTCGCCTATCACTGGACCACTGGGCCGCTGCAGCCGTATCCGTGGCTCGCCGCGAAACTGCTGATCTTCGCCTTCCTGATCTTCTGCGGCTTCATGATCCGCATGAAAATCCCGCCGTTCATCGAGGGATTCAAGGTCATGGCTGCAAGCGGCGCCACCCCGGAGAGTGATCAAAAGATGATCGACGGCATGGGTGCCTGCCGACCCTACGTGCTGCTGATCTGGGCAGGCGTGGCGATCTCGGCGCTGCTCGGCGTGCTGAAGCCGGGTTGAGTACACAGCCACTCGGATTGCGCTCCAAAGCCGCTCCGCTTGCGCTGCTCTGGCATCGCACCGATCTGCGGCTCTGCGACCAGCCGGCACTCGTCGCTGCGGCAGAGGCCAACGCGGGTCGGGTCGTCGGCGTCCTCGTCCTCCCGGAGGTGACGCGCGCGAGCCCGCGCCGCGTGGGGTATCTGCTGCAGACCATCGACGAATTGCGCGCCGCGTGGCGAGACCGGGGTTCGGCTCTCTTCGTGCTTCGTGGCAAGCCTCAGCACTGCCTGCCGACCCTCGCCGCTCAGCTCGGCGTGCGCGAGGTACACACGGCACCCTGCCCTGCGTTCGATGAGCAACTCGAGAATGCCGCCGTACGCGAAGCGCTCGCGGCGCACGACATCACGCTCGCGGTACATGATGAGGTTACGCTGATCGCCGCTGCCGATTTGCCGTTCGCGGTCGAGGCACTCCCCGACGTATTTTCGAATTTTCGGCGCGCCGTTGAACGGGGCGGCGCCTGGGGAGCGCTCGTTCGCGAACCACTCGGAGAGTGCGAACTGGCGTCCCTGCCCGAGGATCTCGCCGCACTCGCCAACGAGCACACTGATGCCGTGTTCGCCGCGGCAGATCTCACCGCCGCGCGGGCCGTAGCGGCAGCGCACGATCCGCGCAGCTCATTCGTCTGCCACGGCGGTCGCTCGCACGGTCTGGCGCGAATTCTTCACTGGTTCTGGGAGACCGACGCGATCGCCCGCTACAAGCAGACCCGCGACGGACTCATCGGCGCGGATTTCTCCTCGCGCCTCTCGCCTTGGCTTGCGGTGGGCTCGCTTTCGCCGCGCGAGGTCGCCAAAGAAATCCACCGCTACGAGCGCGAGCGCATCGCCAACGAGTCGACCTACTGGCTCGGCTTCGAGCTGCTGTGGCGGGAGTACTTCCATTTCTGGGTGCGCCGCTGGGGCAGACGGGCGTTTGCGGCGACCGGCGTTCGCGGTCGTACGCCCTGCGGCGTGCAGGATGCCGCCATCTTCGAGCGATGGTGTCGGGGCACCACCGGCGAGCCTTTGGTCGATGCCGGCATGCGCGAGCTTGCGGCCACCGGACAGCTATCGAATCGAGCGCGGCAAAATGTCGCCAGCTGGCTGACGCGAACTGCAGGCATCGACTGGCGTTGGGGCGCCGCGTGGTTCGAAGAACACTTGATCGATTTTGACGTGGGCCCGAACTGGGGCAACTGGCAATACGTGGCGGGCGTCGGCAACGACCCACGAAATCGCGTGTTCAACGTACAGGCTCAGGCCGAGCGCTACGATCCGGATGGCGCCTACCGCGCGCGATGGCTCGGCTGAGATGTCAGTCGGCGGCTTGGGGCCCCGGCGCTCGTCTACGGCAGCAGAACGGTTGACCCCGTGGTCTTGCGCGCCTCGAGATCACGATGCGCCTGGGCCGCCTCGGCGAGCGCGTACCGCTGGCCGATGTGCAACTTGACCTTGCGCGAACTCACCATGCGAAAGAGAGCGCGCGCAGCGGCGTCGAGATCCTTGCGATCCGCAATGTACGCAAACAGCGAGGGCCTGGTGAGAAACAGCGAGCCCCGCTTGGACAGTTCCAGCGGCGAGATCAGCGGTGGCGGACCCGACGCGTTGCCGTAGCTCACCATCATGCCGAGAGGCCTGAGGCAATCGAGTGAGTCCATGAACGTCTCGCGTCCGACGGAGTCGTACACCACCGCGACACCCTGGCCGCCTGTCAGGGTGCGTACCTTCTCGACGATTTTGTCTCGGCCCATCACGAGCACGTGCTTGCAGCCATTGCGCCGAGCGAGCGCAGCTTTGGCCTCGCTGCCCACCACGCCGATCACTCGCGCGCCAAGCGCTTTGGCCCACTGACACAGAATCAGCCCGACGCCACCGACGGCGGCATGCACCAAAATCCAGTCACCCCGCTGCACGCGATAGGTGCGTCGCAGCAGGTACTCGGCTGTCAGCCCCTTGAGCATCAGCGCCGCCGCCTGTTCGTCACTCACGGATTTCGGCAGTTTGACGAGCCGGTTCGCCGGCACGTTGCGAACTTCACTGTAGCTGCCGGGCTGCGTGTGCACGTAGGCCACGCGATCACCCTTGCGAAAGCCACGCGCCTTGCGGCCTACTGCGACGACGACACCAGCTGCCTCACGTCCAAGACCACCCGGCAACGGCATCGGATACAAACCGCTGCGATCGTAGACGTCGATGTAGTTCAGACCGACGGCGGTATGGCGAAGCTGCACCTCGCCCTCGGCGGGCGCGCCAGGATCGCATTCTTCAAAACGCATCGCCTCGGGGCCGCCGGCCTCGTGGATGCGGATGGCTTTGGACATGCCGCGAGTTTACAACGCGGACAGCCGACTCGGCGGACCGCTTACAGGGCCGACTCGTCCGTCTCACCCGTGCGGATGCGGATCACCCGGTCGATGTCGGTGATGAAAATCTTGCCATCACCGACCTTGCCGGTCTTGGCCGCCTTGACGATGGCCTCGGTGACCTGATCGACGAGATCAGCGCGCACGGCCACTTCGATGCGGGTCTTCGGCACGAAGTCGACGACGTACTCGGCGCCGCGGTACAACTCGGTGTGGCCGCGTTGGCGACCGAAGCCTTTGACTTCTGTGACGGTCATGCCCGAGACGCCGATTTCCGACAAGGCAGCGCGGACGTCGTCGAGCTTGAAAGGCTTGATGATGGCGGTGACGAGTTTCATGTTGTGGTACTCCCGATGCGTGGCGCCCAACCGTGGCGTCAGCAATATTGCACCTTCCGTGCCACGCCGGGGAGACCCTGTTCAATGCATTTTTTGCGGCTCACCCGCGCTCTAGCCGCACGGAGCGCACCATTATGGCGCAGCAGGGTCGGGCGTCCGCCCGCGTGTGGTGCGCAGAGGGGTTATTTCCTATGCTGGCGCGCATGGATCGCATCG
>VFQT010000963.1_pt1 | contig 37975 bp, 27 predicted proteins | sample 3512381 | NCBI WGS metagenome assembly VFQT01 (sample SAMN10412376, study PRJNA504923) | tailings metagenome | isolation source: Relicate 2 Philex TSF3 active mining site | place: Philippines: Tuba, Benguet | collected 2017-08-29 | reverse complement strand
TGCTCGGCAAGCAGCACCTACTGTAGGTCTCGCCTGCCGGGCGAGACTTTCGCCGTCAGGCGAACCGTTTCTTGCATGCACGTGATGCCAAAGCGATCTGTCAGCTGGAACAGACATTGCGGTTGCCATTTCCACGTTCACCATGCAGACCATGGCACATCGTCAGGGCGCTGGTCGCGGCAAGCCGCGAGGTGCTGCTCGGCAAGCAGCACCTACGGTAGGTCTCGACTGCCGGGCGAGACTAGGCGCTTGGGCGCATTTGGGAGTACATGCTGAGGATCTCGTACAGGTCTGCAGAGATCTTGACGTCATCGTCGGCGAAGTCTGTGACCCAGGTACGATCCCAGATGATGGCATCGGCAAGGATTCGTGTCAGTTCCCCGAGTTTGATGGAGACTTCCGGTTCCGGAAATGCCATCGTCTCAGGTTGGTCTGAACCGACAAATAAGCGCAATCTGGGACGCATCCGTGAATCCCTCGGTGTCTCGTTCTCTCTACGACAGAATTCTCTGGCGATGACATCCCTGTCAGACCACTAAGAACTCTGCTCCTCCTCGTTCCGTACCTGTTTATCGGGCGTCCCGCAGGAAACCCTTCATCAAAAATTCCGATTGGGAAAGCCTTGCGGGTTTCGCGGAGAAAATGCCCACTTTCACAAATTCCTGTTCAAGTTCTCTGGTCCTGCCTTCCTTCATTTCAGGACTCTGGCAGGCAGAAACTGCGAGAAACTGGAGAGCGGCGTGGGTTTCCGCCGAGTCAACTGGCGGTCTGCTTCCGCCAAACGCGAATGACGCTAGACTGCCGACATGAAGGTATACACAGGCATCGCTGTTTCTCCTGGAGTTGTGACTGGCCCGGCCCTTGTGCTGGGTTCAGAGAATTTTCGCATCCCTCGAAAGTTTGTCAGTCGAGATGCCGTCGACGCGGAACTTCAGCGATTCCATACGGCACTCGATCATGTGTGTCGAGACATCGCGGACAACGAGCAGCTGGTGTCTTCCCAGCTGGGTCAACAGTACGGAGCCATCTTTTCCGCTCATCTGCAGATGGCCCGCGACCCTCGTCTGATTCGCGAGGTGGAAGCTCTTATTCGTGATCAGGCGCGTTCACCTGAGTTTGCTGTCAGTCGTGTTCTTCGAAGTTATGCAGAACAGCTGCAAAAGCTGGGTGACCGTTATTTGTCCGAACGTGCTTTGGACATCTTTGACCTGGAAAAACGTCTGCTCCGTCAGCTGCTAGGTGAAAGCCGCGAAGAGCTTCGCAATCTGACAGAGCCTGTCATCGTGCTGGCTCATGATCTGACACCCGGCGAAACGGCGACGCTGAATACAAAATTCGTGCTTGGTTTTGCGACTGAGGTCGGTGGCCACACGAGCCATACAGCGATTCTTGCCGGGGCCCTGGAGATTCCGGCCATCGTGGGACTTGGGCGAGTCCTTGCGAGTGTGTCCGGCGGTGAGACTGTGATTCTGGACGGCGACCATGGTCAGGTGATCATCGACCCGGACACAGATTCGCTCAGCCGCGTTCGCGATTCGCAGGCGCGCAATCAGCGAGTTCGAGAGCGATTGGGGCAGATGGAATCCCTGCCCGCGGAAACTCAGGATGGCCAGCGAGTCACCATCTGCGGCAACATTGAGTTTCCGGAAGAAGTCCGTCAGTGCATCAAGCGAGGCGCGGACGGCATCGGACTCTATCGAACCGAGTTTCTGTTTCTGAGCGGCAACCGCGAGCCGTCGGAATCCGATCATTACGAAGCGTACTGCCGGGTCGTCGATGCGTGCGGTGATCGTCCGGTCGTCATTCGAACGCTGGATATTGGGGCCGATAAAGTTCCGCAGCTGATGGAAAGTCAGTTCTCGGAGGCTCCGAATCCCATGCTGGGTCTGAGAAGCATCCGCCTGAGCCTTGTGAACACTCCGATGTTCAAGCGGCAGCTGCGGGCCATTCTGCGAGCTTCCGTTCACGGAAACGTTCGCATTATGTTCCCGCTGGTGTCGTCGCTGCTGGAATTTCGACAGGCTCGCATGATCCTGATGGACGTGATGGAAGACCTGGAAGAGGACGGAATTCCGTTTCAGCGGAATATTCCAGTGGGAATGATGGTGGAAGTCCCTTCCGCCGTGATTCTGGCTGAGGAATTTGCGAGGGAAGTCGACTTCTTCTCGATTGGTACAAACGACCTGATCCAATACACTCTGGCCTGTGATCGCTCGGACCCGACGGTTGCCAATCTGTACAGATCCGGTGACCCGTCGATTCTGCGGCTGATCCAGATGGTGCTTCGAGCTGCAGAGAAGCACGGCAAGCCCGTGACGGTCTGCGGTCAGATGAGCTCCGATCCGCGGTTCATTCCGCTCCTGCTGGGTATGGGACTTCGCAGTTTGAGTGCAACACCTCAGGCGATCCCGCGGCTGAAGGAAGTCGTCAGAAATCTGTCGATGACGGAAGCCGTTCGAATTGCCCAGCACGCGTGTTCGCTGGATCTGGCTCGTGATGTTGAACACTATCTGCAGGGTGAGCTTTCGCGGCTCTGTCCTGACCTGGTGGATGAAAACGGTTTTTGATGAACTCCGTCACAAAGTTCATTCTGGTCTGGTGAAGATCGCTTCAAACAGGGTCGAACCGGAACTGCCTGAAACACAACTTTCTCACGCGAGCAATCGGGTGAGTCAGCTGGCCGAATGCAGAAACGCAGACGGCAGCTGTTGAACACATAACGAACATTGAGGCCTGGCCTCAGACTGCGAGTGGCGTTCACTTGCAGTGGGAAACAAATGACTGAAGGTCTCAGGACCTTCTGACGAACGTCGTGTTATGAACTGTCTGTCACGGATGTCCGGCCTGCATCACAGCCTTCCAGGTGAAGCTGCAGATTCCCATTGCCGGATGGCGACAGCCAGCCACGACATCTGCTCGAATCACTGTCAGGTGGAACGCATCGCCTGCGCGTCAGCATTCCTGCTGTGCTCACAGAAGCCAGCATCGAACGTGCGCAGTGTCCTGCTTTCAGAAACAGCATCCTGCTGTCCTCCGTCAAATCACCTCCTGACACTTCTTCCTGTGAATCATCGCGGGCAATCAAACGCCATGATTCCATGGAGCCTCCCATCGACTCAGCCCGGCCTTTTTGCCGCAGCAGTCGACGACAGCAGCATGTCTTCACAGCCGACCGTTCGTGACTCAGAACGAAAGCTGTACCATGAAAAAGGAAATGCTGATTAACGTCCTCCAGCCGGAGGAAAGTCGTATCGCCATTGTGGAAGACGGAGTCCTCGAGGAACTCTACGTCGAACGAAGCAGCGCCGAAAACTATGTCGGCAATATCTACAAGGGCAAGGTGGTCAACATCGAGCCCAGTATTCAGGCCGCCTTTGTGGACTTCGGCGTCGGTCGTAACGGCTTCCTTCACGTCAGCGATATCGAATACCAGTACTATCGTCATCTCGTCAAAGAAGGTGATGAAGACGACCGTGAGGAGCGTGAAGAACGCGGTCCGGGCCGAGGCGGTCGTCCTCCGAAACATCTGAATGAGCGCAACGCCCGCAACAAGCCGCCGATCCAGAAGATCCTGCAGCGAGGCAGCGAAGTGCTCGTCCAGGTCATCAAGGAAGGCATTGGCAACAAAGGGCCAACCCTTTCCACCTACATCTCAATTCCTGGCCGCTACCTGGTTCTCATGCCAGGCCTTCAGCGAGTCGGTGTGAGCCGCAAGATCGACGACGAAAAGACTCGCCGCCGCCTCCGTCAGACCATGAAGTCCATTCAGCCGCCGGAAGGCCTGGGCTTCATCATTCGTACGGCCGGTATTGACCGCGAAGAATCTGACCTGCGACGCGACCTGAACTACCTGCTGCGACTGTGGGAAACCATCGTCACAAAGCTCAAGAAGTCGACCGCGCCGACGGGGATCTACGAAGAAAGCGACATGATCATCCGAACCATGCGCGATATCTACACCAACGAAATCGATACAGTCGTGATCGATGAAGATGGTGCTTTCGAACGAGCGCGTGAGTTCATGAAGATCGTGATGCCGCAGCATGTGAATCGCGTTCAGCGTTACAACGGCGGTGAACCGATCTTCAGCAAATACGGCATTGAAGACGAAATTGCTCGCATCCATGATCGCCATGTTCCGCTGCAGGGAGGCGGCTCACTCGTGATCGATCAGACCGAAGCTCTGGTCGCCATCGACGTGAACAGCGGAAGTTTCCGAGCAGACAATGATGCTGAAAAGAGCGCGTACCAGATGAACCTGCGAGCGGCCGACGCGATTGCCCGCCAGATTCGCCTGCGTGACCTGGGCGGCGTGATCGTTAACGACTTCATCGATATGCGGGAAGAAAAGCACCGCCGCGGTGTCGAACGTGCTCTGCGCGAAGCGGTTCAGCGCGACCGCGCCAGAACACGAGTCCTGCGGATCAGTCCGTTCGGACTGATTGAAATGACTCGCCAGCGCATTCGTCCGTCTCTGCGACGAAGCGTTTACGAGAACTGCCCGTCCTGCAACGGTGTGGGCTCAGTCAAGACAGCAGAGAGTCTCTCGATCGAAGTCATGCGACTGGTTATGTCGGCCTCAGTGCACGAACAGGTCAGCCGCATTGTGATCGAAGTTCATGACCGAGTCGGCAATTACCTGAATAACCGGAAGCGTAAAGAACTGATTCGGCTGGAAGAAGAGAACGAAGTGGAGATCGTCATCGTCACCAAGTCCGATGTGTCCTTTGAGCATATGACCTTCCGAGCCGAAGATTCCTCAGGCCGCGAAGTGACGCTCAACTAAGCAATTGCAAGAAACCCAAACCGAAATAGCGGAAGGGCGCGAGCCCTCCGGTTGCTCAGTCTCCGGACCGCCAAAGAATGATATCAGGCCAGCCACGACATTGTTGTGGCTGGCCTTTTCATTTCAGAATCTCATTCACAACCCGGGCTTCTGCCACGCCCGTCAGCCGCTCACGCAGTCCGTTCTCCATCACGTGAAGCCGATCGTAATTCAGCCCCATGAGATGCAGGATGGTCGCATGCCAGTCCGGCACGCTGACTCGCCCTTCGACCGCATTGAAGCCAAGCTCATCCGTGGCTCCGTGCGTCACTCCTCCCCGAATGCCCGCTCCGGAAAACCAGACACTGGCCGCATTCTTATTGTGGTCTCGACCGGCTTTGCGTTCATCCTTGTCCGGAGGAAGCTGAGCAATCGGGAGTCGTCCGAATTCTCCACCCCAGACAATCAGAGTTTCATCAAAGAGGCCCCGCTGCTTCAAGTCCTGAATCAGACCGGCAATCGGAAGGTCCGTTCGATCACATGCAGCTTTCATGTCCGTGAACAGCCCCGTGTGGTTGTCCCAGATCTGACTGTTGATATACAGCTGGACGAACCGAACCCCGCGCTCGATCAAACGACGAGCAATCAGGCAGCGACGGCCGTACGAATCTGTCGGCTGAGTGCCAATCCCATAAAGCGCCTGCGTCTCAGCCGTTTCTGACGCAACATCCAGAGCATCGCTCGCTGCCATCTGCATGCGCGCCGCCAGTTCGTAGCTGGCAATGCGAGCCTCCAGGATTCGCTGATTTGGCCGCTCGCGACGATGAAGATCATCCAGCCGGGATCGAAGACTGCGTTCCGCCTGGACAATGGATTCCGGGCGAGCCACGTCCGGCGTCAGATTCAGAACGGGCGAACCTGTGGAACGAAATCGCGTTCCCTGAAACACGGGCGGAAGAAATCCTGCCTGCCAGTTCTCGACACCGTTGACGGGTAATCCCAGAGGATCATCCAGAACCACATAGCCGGGAAGATTGTTGGACTCCGAACCGAGCCCATACACAACCCACGAACCAAGCGTCGGACGACCTGGCCCCATTTTCCCTGTCTGTATCAGATAGACCGCCGGCTCGTGTGTCAGATTGGTCGTGTACAACGAACGAATCATCGCAATGTCGTCGACTCGCTGAGCCAGATGCGGCATGGCATCAGAGACCCACATGCCACACTGACCATGCTGCCGAAACTTGAACGAGCTTCGCATCAGCGCGCCGGCGGCCTGTGGATTCTCCACTTCGCCCGCGATGCGATCGAAGTAGTTTTCTCCATGGTGCTTTTCCAGAAACGGCTTGGGATCAAACAGATCCATCTGACTCGGTCCGCCATTCATGAACAGATGAATGACAGCTTTGGCCTTCGGAGCATGATGCGGAAGCCGTGGCTGCATGTCCGTGAACACCGCGGGCTCCGAGGCAGTCGACGTCGTCGCCGCCTCATCCCCCAGCGACACTCCATCGCGCAGAAGAAGATCTGCGAGGGCAGCGCCCATGATTCCACCGGGTACGCTCGACAGAAACCGTCGTCGCGGCTGAAACCCGTTGCTGATGTTGCCGAAGAACTGTGCCACGATGATCAGTCCACGTAAAGGAATCCGGCCGAATTGAACATCGCATGACAATATGTCGACAGCGCCTTGCGTGCCGCGTCGGGATCTCCTGGTGCTCCTGCGGCAGTATTCCATTCCTGATCAAGCTGACGCAGAGTGTCAATGCCGAGCTGCCGTTCTTCCTCGGTCGGTGCCCTGCCCTTCGTCAGCCACGAAACACGATCGACTCGCGCTGCAGGATCATTGGCCGACTGAGTGTCCTTCAGTACTCGATCCGCGAGTGCATCTGCCAGCTGGAACACCATGCCGTTGTTCATCAGATGCAGCGCCTGAGGAGCCACGAGGGAATCACGGCGTTCGACGCAGTTGGGATTCATCTGAGGAAAATCGAAGTTCTCCTGGTGAGTCACCTGCTTCTTCCTCGCCTGTTGCACATAGATCATTCGACGCCAGCCATTGGGCGTTGCCGAAGGAGTAATCAAGCCATCCGGTCGCGCCTGAACAGAGTCCGCGGGACCAAATGGAGTTGGGTCAAGCCTGCCGGAAACCATCAGCATCGCATCGTAAAGTTCTTCTGCACTCAGTCGTGTCATCGGCATTCGACTTAACAGCTGATTCTCCGGATCTTTCGCCTGAACGTCTTCATGCACAATAGAACTCTGCTGATACGCTCGAGACGTCATCATCAGTCGATGCATCGACTTCAGACTCCAGTGGTTTCGAACAAACTCGCAGGCCAGCCAGTCAAGCAGTTCCGGATGCGATGGAGCAGCCCCCGTCTTGCCGAAGTTGGCCAGAGTCTTTACGAGTCCCTGTCCGAAATGCTGATGCCACAGGTAGTTGACCTGAACTCGGGATGTCAGAGGATGGTCAGGGCGAGTCAGCCATCGAGCAAACGCGAGCCTCCGTCCGGTCGATTTCGCACCCGGCCATGGCGGCTGAATTTCCAGATTGCCGTTGGACGTGGAAAGTACCGACGGAGCACCGGGACTCACGACATCCCCGGCATTCAACGGATCGCCTCGACGGTACATATAGACCGGAGTTGGTTCGCCACGATCCCACAATGCCTGAATCAGAGGCTCGGGCTTTCGCTGCGATTCGATCGCGCGGATGTCTTCGGCACTGGCATTGCGTGCCTTCGCATCGGCGACTCGCTGATTCACCGTCGTTTCGTGTTCCTCCCAGGCCTTTCGTTCTGCTGTGGGAACGTGCGGCAGAAGGCGACCGGGCATTGAGTCGACGCTGACTGGTCCGAGACCCGCTCGAACATCCGGTTTCAGCCAGTCATATTCATCCAGAGCAGGACGGAACACAGCCAGCATTCGATAGTAGTCTCGCTGCGGAATCGGATCGAACTTGTGACTGTGGCATCGAGCACATTTCAGCGACAGGCCCATCACAGCAGAACCGAGCACGTCCATCTCATCTGCGATGACTTCCATTCGATCCGGAACATATCCGGTGATGTTCGCCCATGTCGCATCGGGCACCATTCGCAGAAAACCGGTCGCGACCAGGCAGTCGGACATCTCCGCAGTCATCTCAGTAGCGTTCTGGTAATCCACCAGTTCATCGCCCGCGAGTTGCTCCTGCAGAAAGCGGTCGAACGGTTTGTCCGCGTTGAAGGATCGAATGACATAGTCTCGAAACCGCCAGGCATGAGGTCGAGGAAGATCCTGCTCGCGCTTGCCTTCGGAATCTGCATAGCCTGCGAGATCAAGCCAGCGGCGAGCCTGGTGTTCGCCATACTGAGTCGATGCCAGCAGCCGATCAATCACCTTCTCCCATGCATTCGGTGCCTCATCGTTCAGAAATGCGCGAACATCATCGGCCTCAGGTGGAAGGCCGGTGAGATCAAAAGTGGCTCGACGAATCAGCGTGGCCTTGTCCGCCACGGAGGAAAAGCCGAGCCCTCGATCATGAAGCTTTTGAAGCAGGAAGGCGTCAACGGGATGATTGACGACGGAAGAAGTTCCGTCTGCCTGGGTCGCCGTGATCCTTGGCACAGCCGGTGAATGAGGCGTCTTGAAGGACCAGAAATCGCGATCAGCATCCGACACAAGCGGATCCGGCCCGATGACATCTTTGGGAGGTTCGGGAACAAAATCCTTCGCTCCGGATTTGATCCACCCGGCGAGCACTTCCATTTCACGAGGCTCAATGGGCTTAACGCTGACTTCGACAAGCCGGTCATGAGGCGGCATGGCCCCGGAGCGGATCTTTTGAACCAGCAGGCTCTTGTCCGGATCGCCTGGCACAATCACCTGACCGGACTGTCCGCCCTTCATTGCGGAATCAATCGTCCGCAGATCCAGCCGCCCTTCCTGACGATGCCGGCCATGACACACGATGCATCGTCGAAGCAGGATCGGATACACCTCATGCAGCGAATTTGCGGTTGCTGACTTGTTGCCTGCGTGGCTCCAATGGGAATCGTCCAGGATCCAGTTTCGGATGATCTCAGTCTCTTCGGCGTTTAACCGAGGACGATCGTCCGGCGGCATTTCTCCCGAGGTAATCTTTTCCAGCAGGACCGATTCAGAGCGATGCTGGAGGTCAATGACCTCACCGGATTCGCCACCAGCGAGGACTCCGGAGAGTTGATCAAGCCGCAACCCGCCCTTCCGGTTTTGCTCCCGATGACATTCGTGGCAGTGTTCCTGCAGAACGCGAGCCACATTTTCCGGGAGCGCTGCCTGTTCATCCGCCACCGCAAGGCGGCAAATTGCCAGTCCTGACAGACACAACAGCCACCTGACAAAAGTCAGGCTGTTGGTATGGTCAGCCAAAGGTTGTTGAGACCATCGGTTCATGGACAAGATTGTAGGCACTGGAAGTTGGCCAGTGCCACTGACAAAGCCTGGCGATCAGGGTGGCGAAGCGATGGGAATCAGAGGAAGAATGGGAAGTATGAATTGATCGCACCCATAAATCCCATCATTCCCCTGCTTCCCATGATTCCCATCAAGCCCCCGCAGCCGTTACAGTACGACAAGAACAATACACCCAGGTCATCACAACACATCACACCCAAGAGACAGCAATCATGAGCAGTGAATCCAAAGACAAACCGGGGATCATTCGGCCTCGCGGGGACTATCAGACCTTATTGTCCTGGCAGAAGTCAGAAGTGATCTACGACATCACCCACCGCTTCACGACAAAGTTCTTGTCTCGCGGTGACCGTACGGTTGACCAGATGATTCAAGCGGCGCGATCCGGCAAGCAGAACATTCTGGAGGGCAGCAAAGCCGGAACGACGTCTAAGGAAACAGAGATCAAGCTTACCAATGTCGCAAGGGCCAGTCTTGAAGAGCTGTTGGCAGACTATCGTGATTTTCTTCGAGTCCGCGATCAACAGGTCTGGGACAAGAGTTCCAGGCAGGCGATGTTTGTTCGTGACCTGGGTCGTCAGTCTCCGCAGACTTTTGAACTCTACCGTGAGTTTGTGGAAACGCGTACAGGAGACGTGGTCGCCAACATTGCGATCTGCCTAATTCATCAGGCCAACTACCTGATCGACCAGCAACTCAGAACTTTGGAAAAAGAATTCCTCGCACAGGGCGGACTTCGTGAACGAATGTCGAACGCCAGGCGACAGGCACGGCAAAGAAGCCAGTGGGACGACAGGTGATCGATGGGAATCAGAGGAAGCAGAGGAAGAATGAAATAAGCGCACCCACATAAGTCCCATGATTCCCCTTCTTCCCATGATTCCCATCACCAAACGGCATTCCAGCGTCAGCCGTCTTCGAATGACTTCCGCAGGAATTCCCAACGCTGACCTTGACGATGGTCGTAATGTCAGCAGAATGTGGCGTAGCGACTGGTCGGCCGCTGAATTTGTTTTGCCTGAGAAAGCTGCATGCGCGGCGCGGTTCGACATTTTGCACTTTGGTCGCTGACGGCGTGGTTCGCCGTTCTGTGGGCCGTTGTTGCGCCAGTTCACCGTGCGACCTGCGACCATGAACATTCGGCGGCTGAATGCAGCCATGAAGTCGCAACTCCTTCACACCACTCTGCTTACTGCCATCACCAACACGTTCACGCAGACGGCGACCAGATTCCGGAAGAGCCAGCGGACTCATCGCAGCATGACCATTGCCGCTTCTGTGAACTTTACTCCCAGCCGGTGATGCAGGCCGCGCAGGCCACGATCGCACCGTCCTTTCAGCCGCTGGAAATTGTCGCGGCCAGATTGTCGGAATGCTGCAGGTCTGCAGACCGCATCTGTGCCCGCTCACGCGGACCGCCCCGAGCGTCTGCAACAGCTGTGTAACGCGTTGCTCGCTCATTCCATTTGAGTCGCGCGGTGTGAATGCGCTGTCGGTTTCGCCATTTCATCGCACCGATCACAGCTGATGCACTTTGAGCGGGGCTGCTTCACAGTCCTGTAAGCCTGAGGAATCGGAACACTCCGTTGCGGCCAGAGTACGGTCGTTCGGTCCGACCAGTCCAATGCCGTTGCGCTGCCGCAACGGAGTCTCCATCCGGGCTCCTCAGGGTTCCGACATCGCGCGCTCCGGTCTTTCCCGGCAGGGCCAAACGCGTCCAGCGATACCGCTGCGCTCAGCCGAACCTTTGTTGCGTTCCATTGCAGCCTTCCATTACGCATTCATTATTTTTCCGAGGCACTCTATGCACACTTCCCTTCGACGATCACGTGGCTTCACGCTGATCGAACTCCTTGTCGTCATCGCGATCATCGCTATTCTCGTCGCCTTGCTGCTGCCAGCGGTTCAGCAGGCACGTGAATCAGCGCGGCGAACTCAATGCAAAAACAATCTGAAGCAGCTTGGACTTGCCATCCACAATTACGAGAGCACGTATGGACTGATTCCAATGAACTCAGATTCAGCCAGTTACTCACCGCAGGCACGGCTTCTACCCTATCTGGAACAGACAAACCTCCAAAACCTGATCGACTTCTCGCAGCCATTTTTGACCGGCCCGGTCACCAACCGTATCCTCAACCCACGATATGTGAATGTCGCAAATCAGGTGATTCCTGGTTTCCTGTGCCCAAGTGATATTGGTCCGAACACTTACACGACCACCAGTTCTCCTGCCGGAACATTTGGAGCCAACAATTACATGATGAGTCTCGGGAGTGCTCGCGGCACGTTTTACGACGACCGCTATCCGACCGATGGCATCGTCTGGCGTCTGGCCGGCGCAAAATTCCGAGATGTGACGGATGGTTTGTCCAACACGGTCTTCATGAGCGAAGCAATTCGCGGCGACGGACTGGACATCACTCTGCCTGCCGGCACGATGGACAGATTCCCCTACCGCAAAACACTGAATATGACATCGGGAGTCACATCCAACTCTGCCGGCCCTGGCTATAACGGAGGCGCTGGCTGGCCTTCAGGAATCATTAACAACCCGGATCTGTCGGTTGTGGCAATGTCCGGCACAAACTGGCGTGGCGGAATTGGCGGAACCGGTCGAGGTATCGGCTGGATTCGAGGCCTGAATCTTGCTGTCACGACGAATGGCTATCTGACGCCCAATAGTCGCATTCCCGACATCATGATGCACGGAATTGGCTTCTTTGCCCCTCGCAGTTTCCACACCGGCGGAGCACAGGTCCTGCTGGGAGACGGAGCCGTTCGATTCCTGAGCGACAATATCGACGCCAACGTGCACCGCAGTCTGCACAGCAAAGATGCGGGCGACATCGTCAGTGAATTTTGACATGGGCTGGAGAGACGCTGTCACCGGACGGCTTGCGCCGTGCCGCTACATGAAGTCTCGGACGGCTTGCGCAGTGCCGCTGCGATGTGCTTCACACTGCTGGAGCGGAGTGCTTACAACCAAAACTTCCTTAACAAGGATTCAGCATATGACATTTTCTTTTTGGAAACGCGTCTTCTTCCATGGAGCCGTGTTTTCCAGTTTCTTCGTCCTTGGTGCAGCAGACTTACTCTTGGCAGGTGAAAACTCAGACGCCTCCTGGAGCAGTTTCAGGAATGGAGGGTCGTCGACGGCAGAGGGAACGTTTCCGAAGCTGTGGTCAGCATCCGGCGGCATCGCATGGCAGAAGGAACTGGAGGGTTACGGCCAGTCCAGTCCCGTCGTGCTTGGCAACCACGTCTTTGTATCGACAGTCATAGGTCCGCAAAAAGACGAATGCTGTCTATCCTGCTACGACATCGCCTCCGGAGATTGTGTCTGGAGCTTCCGGCACCCTGCTTCAACGACAGCTCCTTCAAACTATTCCGCATCCCGTGCTGCCCCAACTCCGCTGGTGGATTCAAACGCTGCGTATGCCTTCTTTGAAGGTGGCGATGTGTTTGCAATCGGACATGATGGCAAAGCCCTGTGGCATCGCAGTCTCACAACGGACTATGGAAAATTTGAGAACAATCATGGACTGGGCAGCTCACCAGCTCAGACCAGTGACCTTGTCATTATCAACATCGAGCATAAAGGCCCATCGTATCTGCTGGCATTGAATAAGAAGACGGGTGAAACCGTCTGGAAGACCGATCGTCCCTCGGGCAGTTCATGGACTTCACCCATTGTTGCAGAGACCAAAACAGGAACTCAGATCATCGTGAGCTCCGGCGGCGCTGTGACGGCCTACGCCCCTTCCAATGGTTCCCAGATCTGGACGATCGGCGGGCTGGCAGGAAACTCGGTGCCATCTCCGGTCGTTGCGAATTCTCGCCTTTTCGTCGGAGCACGCGTACCGGAATTCGGATCCACTCAGGAGGCCGCGCAGTCGAACCTTTGCCTGCAACTTGATGCTTCAGGAGGAGTCGACCATCAGGTACTCTGGCGCGCTTCAAAGGCGTTTTGCGATTATGCAAGCCCTGTTGTGAACGGAGACTGTGTCTACTATCTGAACAACGTCGGAGTGCTCTACTGCCTGAATGCTCAATCCGGCGATGTTCATTATGTGGAGCGACTGGGAACAACGTGCTGGGCAACTCCTGTTGTCTCTGGTGATCTGACGTATTTCTTTGGCAAGGACGGCACGACTCAGGTCGTTCGTACCGGATCGACCTTTGAGAAAGTCGCGACGAATCTGTTGTGGGATCCGGTGAACCCCCCGAAACCAGAAACGTATGTAGAAGCGGAAGGCAGTGCTTACGAGCGCGGGGCTGGCGACAGCACAGCGTCAAAGTCCTCTGGCGAAGGCAAAGGCAGCGCTGATGAAAAATCCTCGGACGGCAGTTCCGGAAGACGATCCGGGCGCGGAGCCGGCATGATGGCGGCCTTGACCAAAGGTGATGCCAACGGCGACGGAATCATTTCCGAGCAGGAACTGCCCGCGGAATTTCGCGAAATGCTGCCTCGCATCGATCTTAACGGCGACAAGTCTCTCGATGGCGCGGAACTCAAGGCGATGGAAGAGAGTTTTCGACGCCGCCGTGAAGGGTCTCGTGATGCGGCCCGAGATCCAATTGTCTACGGCGTCGCAGCGGTTAACGGAACATTCCTGATTCGTACGGGCACTCGACTCTACTGTGTTCGGGAGGCAAAATGAGTCGCTCATTCGCTCTTGTTGTCGCCTGTGTCGCGAACCTGACTTTGATCAGCTCCGGATGCAGCCAGACGGAAGCTCAGCCGGTTCTTCCGAGCCAGATTGAGCCTCCTGCGACATTCTCAATGGAAAAGCGGACCTGGGAACTCCTTCCGCAGATTCAACCGGCCGATGATGAATTGTACGCTCGCTTCCTCAAGGCTCAGCCCGAATGGATCAGCAGCCCTTCGATGGCCGGAACTCCTGTTCTGTATCAATGTGAAAAGGATCGCCGCTTCTACTGGATGGAAGGAAACGGAAGTCATGCAACGTGGACCTGTCTTGCATGGGAACGGGGTAAGTTCCAGGTCTCCGAAGGAACCGGGCAGCCGTTTCCCGGATTGTCGCCGGACAGCTCTGCAAACCCAGGCAACTAGTGAACTCTCTGTGATCGCATCATTTTTGAGGAGTACCTGTCGCATGTTTCGTGCGATTTCATTTTGCAATCTGACAATGATACTGCTGTGTGCTTTCACCCTGGCTGAGCGAAGTCAGGCCGGTGACCGTGGACCAAGAGTCGCTCGAGTCCTTTGGCAGGATCGATCCAAAGACACTTTGATGTGGGGCGAAGTGCACGCTGGTGAAAAGTGGGTGGTTTCGGCATCGCCAGTGGACGGATTCCCCAAACTGGATCTGGAGAAACAGGATCTCGTCCAGATGGAACACGCCGGTGGTATTCTTCTGGTCGGCGTTCGTGACGAAGAAAAAGGCGCACATCAGAGCGGATGGGTGGCCGTCGATACCGGTGTTCGTGAAGAACCGCACGGCGACCATTCTCACTGGGAATTCGCTGGAACACCGTCGATCAAAGGTTCAAAACTCGACAAGGAACAGGGCAACCCGGCTCATTTGTACCTCTATGACGGTCAGTACTATCTGGCCAACGATACTCGAAACGGGTTTACTCAACTGAAGCCTGAAGAGTTAATGAAAGCCGGCAATGGCTATGCTGGCAGGTTCTTCGCGGGCGGAGGCAATCACATCACGATGGCAGCCGTTGATAACGCCGTCTGCTATTCGACATGGATTGACGGCGGTGGCCTGAACGCTGGCCGTGTTGACGTCATCAACCTTGCAAAGTCCGGAAGTGAGAGCCTCGCGTATTCCTTCAAACTGCCAACGGGCGTCATTCACGGAGCCACTGCAAACTCCGGCAAAGTGTTCTTCGCGCCTGCCGACGGTGTCTGCTGGGTGCAGGCTGACAAGGCTCTGTCAGGTTCTGCAGAATCCGTCAGGATTCACCACATCTCACTCGGAAAAGAAGAAGGCGCTGAGAAGCCGAATCGAACGGGAGCTTTCGCCAATCATCGAAACTGGGTGTTGTTCACAACCGGCGGTCCGGAAGGAAAATCGTCCTTGTGCCTCCTGAATGCCAGTGCTGACCAGCCTGCTGTCGTTAAACTGCCGATCGAAGTCGAAAGCGGATTGTCCCTGACAACTCCGGAAGTCGTTCTCGCATCCGGCGGGAAGCGGTACGCTTTCCTTTTTCATGACAAGCAGGAAGGAGACCTTCAGGAGAAGCTGACGATTGTGGATCTCGATCCCAACGGAGACCGTGACCTGTCTGACGCAAAAGTCGCTAAGACAATGTCGGTCGGATCCAGCAAAGTCGAAGGTCATCACGGACATCATTCCGTCAGTTTTGATTCTGAGGGTCGCATTGCCTGCTTCACGAATCCCGGCGATGGTACGATCTGGGTCATGACCCTGAAAGATCTCACAGTGCGAGCGAAGTCGATTGTTGGCGGTACGCCGTCCGCAATCGTGGCGATTGGAGCTCCCGAGCATAAACACTAATGATGTTGGGCTGACCCTTAAATCTTCGTGAAAGTAGAGGCGACTCATGTTTTCGTGTGGCTGTATCTCATGGTTCAAGGCTGTTCGTCGTTCAGTCCTGCTCACGATTGTCGGAACTGTCAGTGTGTTGCAGATCGGGTGCTCTGATTCGCAACCTCTGGCTCCTCAGCCAACTGTTGCAGAGACTGTTGAACAGGTCTGCGTGCAGTACCGTCAGATTCGAGATGGCTTTGAGAACCAGAATGAAGATGCGGCTCACGATCCACTGCATGAGGTCGGTTATGCACTTCAGGATCTGGAGGCTGCCGCAAAGCGGGAGTTGAAAGATGAAGTAAAGCTGGCAGCATTGACCAAACTGACCGCTTCCCTGTTTGAAGACTTCGGTGCCGTCGACCGCACAATGCACGGGCGCGAAGGAGCGAGTTGGCCGGAAGTTGCGGAGAGAATTTCAAAGACGGTTAACGAACTGCGATCACTGGCCGGCCTTGCCCCCGAGGTTGCTCCAAAGAAAAAGGAATCGTCGCCAGAAAAGAGTTCGGACGAGGTTCAGCCGGAACCTGCTGCAGAGCCGGCTGCGGCCCCGACTCCCGTTGCACCTGCTCCGGCGCCGACGTCTGGTTCCTGAACGTCCCGTTTGGTCGTCACCTTCTCCGCCGCCGCGAATGAGGAATGTTCGCGGAGTCTTCCCCGATCAAGGATCTCAGGTCATGAACATGCTGGCTCACCGTCTGCTCCGAAACAGCGGCCTTTGCGCTTTGGCGGCTGTCATCTGCATCACTCTTGTCGGATGTGGTGAATCACTGAGTCCCGAGATGCTGGCCGTTCGAAATCGTCTGCTGACACAGGATCTGACTTCCGCTGCGTCGAACCTTCAGGAAGAGCCGATCATGACGATTCGTGAACAGCTGAAGAGCGGCCAGAAGAAAGCGGGAGACACGGTTCGGATCCGAGCCAGAGTGAATGCGGGAGAACTTTCACCCTTTGCCGAAGGACTTGCGTCGGTGACCCTGACCGACGCCACAGGGCATGATGGCGATGAGTCTCATAATCCCCACGAATGTCCGTTCTGCAAGCGGGACATTCTCGAAATGCTGGCCATCCTCGAGTTCCGCGGCGACGATGGTCAGATCATTCCCGAAGATGCTCGCAAGCTCCTTGAACTCAGGGAATTTGACCTTGTTCTAGTGGAAGGAACCCTGAGCACTGGCGAAGACGGTATGCTTCGCATTCAGGGATCCCGGCTCCAGATCCTTCGATAACACATGGCCCGAGTGCCTGAATTCCAGAACTTCAAAGAAACACAGATCATGTCGGCCACACACAAACTTCCTGTCACCGTGCTCTCGGGATTCCTGGGCGCGGGCAAGACCACACTTCTAAATCATGTGCTGAATAATCGCCAGGGCATGAAGGTCGCTGTCATCGTGAATGACATGAGCGAACTGAATGTGGACGCGAAACACGTGTCCGATCACGTTGAACTCAGCCGCGCAGATGAGAAGCTGGTGGAAATGTCCAATGGCTGCATCTGCTGTACTCTGCGAGAAGACCTGTTGCTGGAAGTCTCTCGGCTGGCACGTGAGAATCGGTTCGACTACCTGTTGATTGAATCCACAGGTATCTCGGAACCACTGCCGGTCGCCGAAACCTTCACGTTCGCTGATGAAGAAGGCCAGAGCCTCGGGGAATTCGCAACACTCGACACAATGGTGACCGTCGTTGACGCCGTGAATTTTCTGAAGGACTTCCAGTCCGCTGAAGAGCTGCGTGAACGAGGCGTCGCGCTGGATGAGAACGATGATCGTGATCTCTCCATGCTGCTGGCAGACCAGATTGAATTTGCCAACGTTATTATTCTGAACAAGATTGATCTCGTCACAGCGGATCAGAAATCCAGTCTGCTTGCCATCCTGAAAAAGATGAACCCGGAAGCGGAAGTCATCGAGGCGACTCGAAGCCAGGTCCCGCTGGAGAAGATTCTGAACACGGGAAAATTTCAGCTGGACTGGGCGGAATCGACTCCGGAATGGCTCACGACGCCTCGAGGGGAAGAGCAGCCGGAGACCGCGGAGTACGGAATTTCCAGTTTCATTTATCGTGCTCGTCGGCCGTTTCATCCGATGCGATTCCAGTCGTTCTGGCTCGACAATCCTCTGGCCGAAACCATCCTGCGATCCAAGGGCTTCTTCTGGCTGGCCAGCCGCCCTGCTCTGGCAGGCTTCTGGTCGCACGCCGGATCGGTCATCAGCGCTGATCCTGGTGGCCAATGGTGGGCGGAAACTCCTCGGGAAGAATGGTCGCCGGAAGAAACCGAAGGCATCGAATCCGTATGGGATGAACTTGTGGGCGATCGCCGTCAGGAGATTGTCATCATCGGCCAGGATCTGTCTCCTGAGGACATCACCCGCGCACTCGATGACTGCCTGCTTACCGACGCCGAGCTGGCTCTTGGTGCCGAACGCTGGATCGAATTCGAAGACCCGTTCGCTCCCTGGCCCGAGGAATAGCCGGGCCACTTCGTTCTGATGAGCCCCCGGTCATGAAATGACCGAGCCGCGAATAATTTCTATTTTCGTAGAGATATCATCTTGTAACGCAGGCCCTCCGGCGAATAATCTCTACGGAAATAGAAATTACTGGTCTCATGGCTCACAAGGAGGACATCGCATGGCCCGGCCGGCGTCAGAACATCCCACAGAATTCGAACTTCAGATCCTGAAGGTTTTATGGGAATCATCACCTCAGACGGCTCGACAGATTCGGGATACGCTCGCCGAACGCGGCCGAGATCTGGCTCACACTTCGGTGATTACAACACTGCAGAAGATGGTCGACAAAGGCCAGTTGCGGCAGCTTGATCCGGTGGAAGGAAAAGCGTTTCGGTTCGAGCCTCTGCTTTCGGACAAAGACGTTGGCCGCGGCATGGTCGGCGACCTGATGGAACGCGTGTTCAACGGTTCTGCCGAAGCACTCATGCTAAGTCTCTTCGAGTCAGCGGAACTCGATGAATCCGCAATTCGACGCCTGCGGACGGTTTTCAATCAGCGAGTCCGCAGCGCAGGAAAAGACTAGGCTGGCGGTCCCATCAGCCAGATGACTCTTCGATCCCAGGCAACGAAGCCACGCAAATCTTTAACTGATTGCCACGCCATCGTCAGGCGTCGTCCCATTTCGCATTGCAACAGGAGGCAACGTCCATGTTCCACGGAATCTCGTCCTTTACAGCGATCGTCAGCGTTTCCACGTTGTTTCAAACGCTGCTGCACTTTCTTTGGCAGGGAACGCTGATCGCGTTCGCTGCTTTGCTGATCTCCCGAACATTCTGCAGACACTCGGCACAGCGCCGCTATCTCGTTTACACGGCCGCATTGCTGGCTTGCCCACTCTGTGCTGTCGCAACGCTGGCACTGGGCACTTTGTCAGAGAGTTCTGCTGGGGCTGCCACAGCTCTCCCCGTAGAACTCGCCAATCCAACTGAGTCCTCTTTGACAGCGAAAGCAGACGTAGGAATGAGTAGCCTCGCTGCTTCAGACTCCGCATTGCCGGCGCTGCATCCGGAGACAGGCCAGTCGACAGTCATCGGCCAGTTCAGACCTGAATCGTCTGTCGTTGCACAACGGTCCACAGCCAACAACGCAGCTTCGACGACATCCAATCCCGGCATGACGGAACACCCCGCTTTCACCTGGAAGCACTGGGTCTCGTGGGCTTACGCAACAGGAGTCTTCGTTCTATTGCTTCGACTGATGATCGCTCTACCATCAGCCGGCAGACTTTCGCAGGCTGGAAGAGACCTTTTTGATCCCGCTCTGCTGAACGTCATCCAGTCGCAGGCTCAGCGGCTTGGCCTAAAGTGTGCTCCGATCGTGAAAACATGCGAACGCATTGCTGTTCCGGTGGTGATCGGAATCTTTCGGCCAGTCGTGCTCATTCCTGTCTCGATGATCACTGGACTCTCGCCGGAAGAATTCTCATCGATCATCAGTCACGAGCTGGCACATATCCGTCGCTTTGACCTTTGGATCAATCTGATCCAGCGCGTTGTGGAGGCCTTTTTGTTTTTCCATCCGGCTGTCTGGTTTCTGAGCCAGCGAGTCAGCGTGGAGCGGGAGATCTGTTGCGATGATCTGGCCATGATGTCGGGACATACTCCGATCGAGTATGCAGGGTCACTGCTGAAAATGGCAGAGCTTTGCCTTGGTCAGTCAGAGCCAGTCGTCGCACTCGCAGCTACCGGTCGAGATTCCTCGATCCTGGAAGGACGCATCTCCCGACTTCTCAGCGGGAAGCACAGTCGTGAACTGTTCCTGACATCACGGCAAGTCTGGCTGTGCTCTGCGGGGGTCATGCTTGCATTCTGCTCCGCCGCCGGGACTCTGCCGCGGGTGATTGGCGAAGAACCTGCAAAAGTCGCCGCCGTGCAGGAAGCCACGACAGTTCAAAAAGACACAATCGCTCAGAAAGACGCAACCACGAAGAACAGCGATACGTCGAACGCTCCCACGACATCCAACGCCAGCCGTCTTGCTCAAGCCAGCCTTGTTGTCCCTGAGTTGCGTCTTGCGTCGTTGTTGTTTCAAGCACTTCGAACTCTGAATCCTCCGGCGTCTCCAGGCATTCATTCGAAAGCCAACCAACTTGTCGACAACGGGCAAATCGACGCCGCGGGCAATGCTGCAGCGGAACAGCTCTTTGAGATGTATCGTGAACTTCAGTGTGGCCGGATGAGTTCTCGATGCCTGGAGAAGAAAAACTTCGGCGGAGCTGTTCGAATCGCCCTCAACACACCGATGGGGATCCAGCGTAACCACTTGCTTGACGCCATCATCTTCAAACTGGGGGAGGAAACATCCCGATCGATTGTCACCTACGACCGAAAGATCCTTATTGACCTGCTGACGGAAGAGAAGACTCAATCCGACGAAGGCTCAAAGTCCTCTCCACCACTCCGCCTCTGGCACTCGGCCGACCTGCTGAATCAGTACATTTCGACCACGGATTCTCCATCGACAAAACTGACATACCTGTACGAGCTGTCGAACAGACTTCTTGAACAGGGCGACTTCGCCGATGCGGATCAGAGTCTTGACCGCATGATCCAGATTGTGCGAAGCCAACCGGGAACAATTCAACAGGGCGTCCTTGGAAAACTGCAGGATGAAGACCTGATCCAGCTCTTCATTGCGATGCATTACGTCAGAAAAACCCGTGCAGCGCAAATGCTGGGAGATGCGTCAGCGGAAAAGACAACTCTGCAGACCATCGCAGAACTCAACCTCCCGGATTCGCACTCCATTTTCAACATCGTGACAAGGCTGCAAGTCCGTCTGCTGACGAACGACCCGACAGCGTGCCAGAAGAAGATTCGGCAACTGCCCGAGTACTCTCAGCTGATGGTCGCCGCACGATTGATGGCGGACGATGAAATGGACAAAGGCTGGAAGCTGACACAGTCACTTCTGAAATCGTCACTCGAGAAACTGACTGCGGGGCCGCGCCCGGAAGCATCGCCGTACTGGGTTCTCAATCCGTTCGTCGACATCACGCGTGAACTCATCAAGGCTGGTCGAACAGAAGATGCTTTCCTTGTCATGAGCTCTCTGCCGGATTCAAAGCAATGGGCCAGCGCATATTTCGAGTACGCCTTGCAGCTTGTTGAACACGGTGAGAACGACATGTCTCACTGGATTCAGCGTATGCCTCAGCGGGAAGCACAGGAAGCCATGCGAAAGGGCGTCACTCGAAAGCCGCTGTCGGCCCTGATGGCACAACTGAAAAGCAACGACGACGTCCCGGCTGGCAATTCACGACTGAAGTGATCCTGCCAATCAAAACTCCAGCGTTGCCGTCCATGCTTCCCAGCGATCTTTGAACGCCGGCATGTCGCTGGTTTCCAGCACCTTCATCAGTGTCTGGTACCCTGAGGGATCTTTGCTGCTGTTACGGCGAAACTGGCGATAGTACTCCTCCAGCAGCCCCTGTTCCTGAAGGTAGTAACAAAGATACCTTGCCTGCGAGTAATTCGTGCCAGGGTCTTCGTTGTAGAACTGTGTGCGAGTCGTCCTGCAGAGCGTTTCGAACGGGGGGACTTCACGAGCCGCGATGGCCTGCTGAAGTCCCTTCAATCGCCAGTTCGTGCTGCCCATGATTCGGCCATCAACATCGCGACACTGTTCGTACAGAGACGCGAGGCCTTCATTGAACCATGATGGACAGTCCGGAAAGTTGCTTTCAATAAACGGATGAACGATCTCATGCACCAATGTACCGCCACCAGTGCTGATGTTCATGACGAGTGCTTTGTCAGCGGACGAGTAATAGCCAAACGGAGTCGTCGGCTTGCGTCCGAACAGCTTGACACAGTTCGAGTCATACGTTTCCTTGTCCCTGAATAGCCAGATGTCCACGATCTCAATCGGGTCTTTGGAAAAGTACTGCTTCTTCAGCCGGCTGACCGCCCAGGCCACTGTATTCGTCGCATGAGACTGCACGTCCTTCGCAGACTCGTTGCCGATCACGACGAACGGCTTCTCAAGGACGACCTGAAAGGACTCATCGGGAAGACGCTTCTTCAAGGCATGAATGTGCTGAGCATAATCGGCGTCGGTGCGTTCGGCAGAGATTTCACCTCGCAGGGCTTCCGTCGGTTCCAGCCGGAACAGAACGACGGTCCATTCTTCCTGTGAATACTTCAATGGCCACAGCGTCATGAACTTTGCACGTGCCATGCGACGATAGGCCGCATCTTTCTCCGCCGGTTCGTGAAACAGGATTTCGTCACTTTCTGCGTCGTAACCGACGATGAGCCGAAAATGTTCGGTAGTCTCGGGCTGATCGTCGTACCGCATGCAGACCAGAGATGTCTGTCCGTTCTTTAGATCTGAGTGAACAACCTGAAACAGACGGTCCATGGAGCGATCAGCGTCGGCCACAGGAACACGATACCAGACTCGACCTGGACTGAAACCAACGGCCTTCGCCGCCTGAACCAGTTCCTTCGTGTAGCATCCTCGTCCGAGGATCGGAGAGAGTCCGGACTGATCAAACACGTAATCCTGATCCGCTCGAATTCCCTGCTTCTGCAGCGCCATGGCAAGACAGGCTTCTCCGCAGAAGTCAGGCTTTTGTCGAACATGCGGTACGTCACGAATCAGCACGGACGTCAGTTCTTCGCCGCCGTGTGAACTTTCAACCGCGAAGAAGAGTAACACAATCACGCATAGCGCGCTTCGACACATAGACATTCACCGTTTGCATGACACGGGATGACGTCACTTCAGGAGAGCGGCAGCATTGTCCCCGGACGGAACCATTCTGCCAACATCAGTTCCGGCTCGCGGTCAGCATGGGTAGAGGCATCAGCGGGCGAGGCATCGCGAAGATTTCGTCAAACGGAGCTCAGGCCGTCTCAGCCTTCATACAGCGCATCGATGACGCTGCCGGAATTCAGGTGCACGGGACGATCGAGTCGGTCGCGGACAACGGAATGCGGTTCAATTCCCAGAGCCGTGTAGACCGTCGCTCCGATGTCATCCGGTGAATAGGCCGTGGAATCCGGATAGGCTGCGATCTCATCAGACTGACCGATGACCTTTCCGCCCTGAACTCCGGCACCGGCAAACAATCCGGTGAAGCACGGTCCCCAGTGATCACGGCCGCCATCTTTGTTGATCTTAGGCGTCCGTCCAAACTCGCCCAGCATCATGACCATCGTATTGGCCAGCAAGCCTCGCTCATCCAGATCCATCAGCAGTGCAGAGACCGATTGATCGAGGGGCGGCAAAAGGCGGCCTTTCAGCGTCTGTCCGATCGCTGCATGACTGTCCCAGTTCTGCACCGGGCCCATGTTAGCTTGAACGATGGGAACACCGGCTTCGACCAGGCGTCGAGCCAGCAGCAGGGACTGGCCAAAAGCATGTCGTCCAAAACGATCACGCACCGAATCCTCTTCACGCTGCAGTTCGAAAGCCTGAGTCAGTCGGCCGGAAGACAGCATCGTGAATGCCAGCCGCTGATCTTCTGTCATTCGTCCGGCAGTGGCATCCTTCGCAATGCTGGCATCCTGTTCGAGCGATCTCAGAAGAGATCGTCGATGATCCAGTCGCTGCGCGTCGATGCCCTGAGCCAGTGTCAGCGCGTCGACTCGAAAGTCTTTGCTGTTCGGATCACCAACGATTTGCCACGGATCATACTTCGGCCCCAGAAATCCGGCATGCTGTCCTGGCCAGGTCAAAGGCGATGACATCAGGAAGGTTGGCAGGTTGACGCCGCTGGGAATGCCATCGCTTCGAGGACGCAGGAATTCACAGCCAGCCGAATAACAGGGCCAGTCATCTCGCGATGCGACCTTGTCAAAGAAGCCGCCGGGCTGCAGATGTCCGGTCAGCACATGATGAGTCGACATCAGGTGATTGTTGTCTTTGTGCGACAGACTTCGAACCAGCGCGTACTTGTGAGCTAACGTCGCCAGCTTTGGCAGGTACTCACAGATCTGAGTTCCGGCCACGGACGTTGCAATCGGCTGAAACTCCCCGCGAATCTCCAGCGGCGCGGCGGGCTTCATATCCAGCGTATCATGGTGACTAATCGCGCCGGTGCAGAAGACGATAATCAGGGACTTCGCCCGAGGCGTAATGCTGGACTCGCATGCCGCCGCTCGCACATTGGCCAGTTGACTCAGACCGCACCCCATCAGGCCGGAGTAACCGACCTGCAACAGATGGCGACGAGCCAGCAACGAGAGTGCAGGTGAAGTGGCTTTGGACATGTGAAACCTGTCGGCGGTGGCAGGGAACGAACTGCAGGAACAGTCAGGCGGGTAACAACGGCAGGAGAATTCAGGCACAGAAGTGTAGTTCGCAGCCGTGACGGAGAGAAACACAAAGGACGATCAGAACGCAGTCGGTTCATCATTCACGGATGCGTGGCGAATGCACCTGTACAAATCATCGGCTGTCATCACTCTCAACAGTCACTTCTGATGGCAAAACACTGATTTTTGATTGAGAAAGCCGACTGATGTTGCCGGACCTCAACACGTCCGCACCTATGGAAAATCTGTCGAGAACCAGTCATTCGTCAGGTTCGGACGGTGGGACTGATGAGGGAGGGAAACCGGTCCCGGTTTTTACTCAATCCGGAAAAATCTGACCTAAAGAAACAGAAGGGTCATTCCAGAGTGAGCGGATTCGACACTCCGGAACAATCGGTACGACCGACGGAACGGATCGGCTTACGAGAAGCCAATACTCAGTTCGGACAGGAAACAGCAGTGAAGATCTTGCGGAACATTCGAAACTCATCAGGAGCCGCCGACGGTGCTCAGGAACGCAGCGGAGCTGCGACGCTGGAACTGGCCGTCGCTGCACCTCTGCTGGTGATTCTGGTGTTTGGTGCGATCGAGATGGCGAACGCCGTCTTTCTGAAGCAGTCAGTCAACCTGGCCGCCTACGAAGCTGCCAAGATCATTACTCGACCAGGCCAGAATCAGACTCTCGCGGAAACTCGTGTGTCCGAAATCATGACGGCGCGCCGAGTCTCTAACTACACCCTCTCGTTCAGCCCTACCGTGACCACAGCAACCGCTCGTGGCACTCAGGTGACTGTAACGCTCTCAGCACCGGCGTCGAATCTGTCTTATGGGCCACTCCGATTCATGACAGGAAAAACTGTCACGGCCGTGGTCAAGATGGTTCGACTCTGAAACGCCTTCGCCTGCTTCACGCACTTCCAATCTGATCTGCTGTCGTTTCCGGATTGCTGAAACGTCAAAACTTACGAGGGAGAAATTCATATGAAACGCTGGTTCTGCAAAGAACAGCCGTCAACGCGACGAGGAGCAGCGCACATTCTGATCGCTGCCATGCTGTTCACATTCATTCTGATCGCTGCCATGATGGTGGACTTCGCCTACATGCAGCTGACTCGAACCGAACTTCGCACCGCGACCGACGCTGCCGCCAAGGCCGGGGCTGAAGCACTCGCCCGAACTCAGGACGCCAATCAGGCGATCGCAGCCGCTGTGCAGTATGCAGCACTGAACAAGGTTGCCAACCGAAACTACTCGATCAGCAACAGTGATGTTTCTCTGGGCCGTGTGACGGGCCAGAACAACGGCTCGTGGACCTTCACGGCGAACGCGACACCATACAATGCCGTGCGAGTCAACGCGAAGATCGGGAACAGCGGCAGCTTCAGTGCTGTACCGCTCTTCTTCGGAGGCGCCACAGGCAGAAACACCTTTTCCACAAATCTTCAGGCGACTGCAGGCCAGCAGGAAGTGGAAGTATGCCTGTGTCTGGACCGATCCGGCTCAATGATGTTCGATATGTCAGGAACGGACTGGGCCTATCCGGCAAACAACCCTCTTAGAAATTCCGCCAGCTACTATCCACAGGGAATCTGGCGAGATTACTGCTCACCGCCGCATCCAACGGCCAGTCGCTGGGCCGTCCTGATGGGAGCAATTGATATTTTCCTGGATGAAGCTGGTCAGTTCCAGTACCCACCACGTACGTCACTCGTCACGTGGAGCTCCGACATGAGCCTGCCTTACTACCCCTATACCAACTATCCAGTTGTCTCAACCGATGTCGGTTTGCCGTCGGCAGGTACTTTCGTCTGGTCAACGAACCGAACATCGATCGAAAATTCACTCAATGCTCGAACAGCAGCTCCAGTTGGCGGCGGCACAACTTTGTCAGCTGGTCTTGACCGAGCTGTGGCGGAACTGACGGGCACAAACGGCCGTGCACTGTCCAACAAAGTCATCATCCTGATGACCGACGGTCAGTGGAATGCCGGACGTGACCCAGTCGCTGCTGCTCAGGATGCTGCCAATGCAGGTATCACGGTCCACTGTGTGAGCATGCTGACTTCAACGCAGGCAACTCTGACACAGGTGGCCAACATCACTGGCGGTCAGTACTACGCAACACAGAACGCTTCGCAGCTTCAGCAGGCCTTCCGAGACCTGGCTCGTTCTCTGCCGATCGTGTTGACTGACTGATTGAATCGTTCCCGTGGACAAACAGCGAGCCCGCCTTCCATGAAGCGCGGGCTTTGCTGGCTAAATCACCTTCCCCAGTTTTCGTCGAGTCTGATCTATGAAACTGCTTTCCTCCCGATTCCGAACTAACACCAGCGACAACCCAAAACGCAGTGGTGCCGTGACCGTTGAGTTCGCGATTGTCGCTCCGATCATCTTTGTGCTGTTCCTCGGCGGACTGGAACTGGCGGCTCTGAATTTCGCTCGCCAGACTCTGGGGATTGCCGCATACGAGGCCGCTCGAAAGGTCATCATTCCCGGCGGTACGACTGCACAGGGACAGACGGAAGGCATTCGTCAGATGAATCTTGTCGGCCTGGGAACCGGTGCTTCCTGTTCAATCACGACCACAGCAACATCCGTCACCGCCACCATGTCGGTCCCGGCCGCGAATGTCTCCTGGGGACTCGTGCGATTTTCATCCGGTGCCACGCTGCGTGAATCCTGCACGCTGACGAAGGAGTAGTGTAGAGCGATTGTCCTCAATCGCTCCTTACCGATCACGACCCCAAATTCAAACTACCGCGGACCATACCGAAAAAGCAATCGGCTGAGGACAGCCGATCTACACTCAATACCCCGCCGCCATTCCATCCTTTCGCGATTCGCTGGCCCCGAAATACAGGTCGCGATGAACATCGTAGAGGATCCCCTGGTATCCTCCGAACTCACCACGCGCCGTCTTAAAGACATGGCCCGCGGCTTCGAGATTCTTCTGAACGTCTTCGCTGAATCCTGATTCCAGAGCCACAGTGCCACCCGTCGTCATCTGTTCGCCGGTGGGTTCCGACGAGCCGTTGTGCAGAATGCGAGGCGCATCACCGGCTTCCTGAATGTTCATGTCAAAGTCGATGATGTTCAGCAAAATCTGAACGTGCCCCTGCGGCTGAGTCGCTCCGCCCATCACACCGAAACTCAAGAACGGCTTCCCGTCTTTCGTGACGAACGCCGGAATGATCGTGTGGAACGGTCGCTTTCCAGGTGCGTACGAATTGAATCGGCCCGGCTGCAGATCAAACATCTCACCACGATCCTGCAGTGAAAATCCAAGCTCCGCCGGACACACGCCCGACCCGAATCCTCGATAGTTGCTCTGAATCAAAGAGATCATGTTGCGATCGCTGTCCGCAACGGTCATGTAAATCGTATCACCCTCTTCGACCGCATGAGGAAGTCCGACAGGATACTGCTGAGCCGCCTTGCTGGCATCAATCAGGGCTCTCCGCTTCTCACCGTACGATTTTGAAATCAGCTCCTGCACGGGAACTTTGGCAAATGCCGGATCCGCGTACAGTCTCGCTCGATCTTCAAACGCCAGCTTCTTCGCTTCAACAAACCAGTGAATGTGATCACGACTTCCGAAGCCCGCCTTTTGCAGATCAAACCCTTCCAGAACATTCAGCATCTGAAGTGCCGCAATGCCCTGCCCGTTCGGAGGCAATTCCCAGACATCATAGCCTCGATAGTTCGTTGAAACGGGTTCAATCCAGTCAGACTTGTGGTTTGAGAGATCATCATAGCTCAGGAATCCTCCATGCTTCTGCACGTCAGCAGCCAGTGCACGAGCCATGTCGCCCTTGTAGAAAGCGTCGCGTCCCCCTTTGCCAATCTTCTCGAGCGTGTTTGCCAGTCGAGGATTTCGAAAGATGTCACCAGTCCGAGGCGCTTTGCCGTCGACCAGAAATGTGTCGGCAAATCCCGGCTGCTTCCCGAAGACTCGTTCGCCGCTCTGCCAGCCCTGAGCAATCACTTCGGAAACAGGAAAACCTTCGCGAGCATACTGAATGGCCGGTGCCAAAAGTTCTGACATCGGCAGTCGACCGAATTTTGAGTGCAGCTCGAACCATCCGTCGACACAGCCAGGGACGGAGATCGGAAGCACACCGAATGAGGGGATCTTCTTCAGTCCCCGCTTCTGAAATTCCTCCAGAGTCAATCCGGCCGGACTGCGACCACTGGCATTCAGACCATGCAGCTTCTGACTTTTATTGTCCCACACGATCGCGAACAGATCGCCGCCGATCCCGCAGCCCGTTGGTTCCATCAGACCAAGAACTGCATTCGCCGCAATCGCCGCATCAACCGCTGACCCGCCTCGTTTCAGAATGTCGATCGCCACCATCGTCGCCAGCGGCTGACTCGTCGCCGCCATGCCATGGCGAGCAATCACTTCAGACCGAGTCGCAAACGGCTTCCCCACCGTCCGATCGCCGGCCGTTAAAGGAGTGCTACTCCAAACCGGAGACACAACCAACATGATGGCAAGCAGAGGACAAAGGAGAGTCTTCATGGGGGAAGTTCCTGGTTCTTAGTTCTTAGTTCTTAGTTCCTGGTTCTTCGTTCTTGAACTGATAAACAGACCCTCCTCCCACAAACTTGTTTGGGGGAGGTCGATCGAGCGCCAGCAAGATTGGGAGGGGGCCGATCGCCGCAAGAGTGAAGCCCTCCCCCGGCCTTGTCGGCCGACCCCTCCCGTTTTGCGGCGTTTTGCGGGAGGGGAGCAAATCAAAGCTCCATCACCCCGCAATCGCCTTCCTCAACACCGGCTCGAACGCATCCGCATGTCGGAAGAAGCCAAGGTCTGAGGGATGCGATCCGTCGGTTGTGTCATCTCGATCGGCTCCCAGCAGAGATTCGCCATCGATGTAGGATAGTTTGGACGTGCCCGCATCCAGGAGCGTCTGGTATTCCTTCTTCAACGCCGCGCGGCTTGTTTCATTCCTCTGACGCTGACCGTCGAGCAACCATGATCCGGAGTAGCTGCGGTCTTCAACAAGCACGATCGGAACATCCGCATGAGCTGCTCGAAGCTGTTTCACAAGCGGGACGGTGCGCTCGGTGACCTCTTCGGCAGACATGTTTGGCAGACAGTCGATGACATAAACGGCCGGATCAATCTCGCACAGAAACTGAGCCACTTCCTTTTCCATTTTGCCATTGCCGCTGAAGCCTAGATTGACGATCGGAAGATTCAGTCGACGGCCAAGAATTGATGGGTGCGGCATACCGGGCCGAGTCGCGCAGGCGCCGTGAGTGATTGAAGTTCCGTAGAAGACAATCGGCTTGTCTTTTCGAGGAGCCGTGGTTTCAAATTTCGCCTCCTTGGAGACTCCGATTTTCAGAAACTCCGTGCCGTTATACAAAGGCAGGTAGATGGCGTAGTCTCGCAGGCCCGGACGCAGACCCGATACCATTTTCGTCTTTGTCATTTTGGATTTTGGCGGCAACACGGCCACCCATTTCCAGCTGCCATCTTCATCTTTCGCATACAGATCCAGCCCGCTGACTCCCGTGGCCGGCATATGAGGCATCGCGAGATTCTCGCTGGTCACCGCATAGTCCACATGAATCTCCGTCGCATCCGTTCGAAACCGCACCTGCATGCCGGCGGAATGTCGCGACAAATTCCACACGGCGTCCCGCACGACACCCTTCGCTCGCCCTGGAAGCCGATCGAACCACGCTTCCGTATCATTGTACGCCCGACCTTCGACACCCCAGTCGCGCACATCGGCCCAATGCACCGACGCTTCATCCGCCATGGATCGACGAGTCGCCGCGAGAGTCAGTCCGGCAGCGGTTACGGCAAGAAACGATCGACGATTCAAAGACATGGAGGGCATCCTTGGTTTAAGGCAGGAACTTGAAGGGTCTGCATTATGCCTGATGCATGACTGTCCCACAAACAACGATACTGTAGGTGCTGCTTGCCGAGCAGCACCTCGCGGCCTCGCCGCGACCAGCGACCTGACGAGGCGGCAAGGGGCAGAATCGTTAACGTGGAACAGGCTACCAACATGTCAGTTATTCCTGCCGTATGATCAGGGCACCGTGCGCAACCAGGACTCAGGGTTCGCCTGACGGCGAAAGTTCTTTCCGGCAGAAAGAACGGATGTAGGTGCTGCTTGCCGAGCAGCACCTCGCGGCCCCGCCGCGACCAGCGACCTGACGAGGCAGCCAGGGGCAGAATCGTTAACGTGGAACAGGCTACCAACATGTCAGTTACTCCTGCCGTATGACAAAGGCCTCGCGCGCAATCAGCGCCCAGGGTTCGCCTGACGTCGAAAGTTCTTTCCGGCAGAAAGAACCTACAGCGATTCGTACAACCTGCGATGAAGCGTCACCAGCTGCTCGACGGAATGATTCCGCTTCATGAGGTCGCTCGCGGCCGCTCCGAGGCGACTAGCGAGATCCGGTTCACGGAACAGCCGCACAAGTGACTTCGTCAGTTCGGGACATTGTCCCAGGGGGAAGACCAGACCATTCACATCATGCTCGATCAGTTCTCGATTGGCGTCGATGTCACTGACCACACACGGCAGGCCCAGGCTCATCGCTTCCATCAGACTGTTCGACATGCCCTCGAACTCACTGGGCAGCACAAAGGCATCCATCCCAACCAGCAGCGACGACGCATCATCGCGATGTCCGGCGAACACGATCTTCTCCCGGCAGCCAAAGTTCACCGCCATGCTCGACATCGCTTCGCGTTCCGGTCCCTGCCCGATCACAACAAGACGAACTTCAGGAATGATCTGCTGCAGCAACTGAAAGGCCCAGACCAGATCACGCAGTCTCTTCTGCGGAGCAAGGCGCCCAATAAATCCAACGACTTTGTGTTCGGCACCGACGCCAAACTGAGTTCGTGCTTCATCGCGACTATGAACCGGCGACGGCGTTTGCACGGCGTTCGAAATGACATGCAGTCGTTCACGGGGAACGCCGACGGTCTCATGATAAAACGTGGCAACACTCTCGGAGTTGGCTGTCATCGCCGCGGCTCGGGGCCAGAGCCTGCGATCGAGCCACAGCTGCCAGCCACTCTTCCATGTATCCACACATCGTTCCGAAACGATGCAGTGACAGCCCTTCGGCAGCATTCCCGGAAGTCGAACATACGTGTTGGCGGCAAACAGAAACGACTGAACGATCCGAGGCTGAAACTCGGCAAGAATTCGCTTCAGACGAATCCACGTCAGGACGTCAAAGCGAAACCGTTTTCCCAGCACATGAACCGGGATGCCCGCCTGCTCCAGCTCCTTCTGATAGTAGCCGCCGCGATTCAGCGCAACGACGCAGACGGAAGCCCCCTGCTCCGTGAGTGACTTTGCAAGCAGAGTCAGCTGTCGCTCAGCTCCGGACTGATCCAGAGTAGGAATAACGAATGCAATGCGTTTCAAGGGAGTCGCTTCAGTCCATGAACCAGAAATGGGCATCATCTTCGGACCGGGACTGTAGTTCAGAACTCAGGCCCGAAAAATGCCAGTCAAAGCGAGCACGTGCGTTGGGTTCTGTACGCAGGATGTCGATTTTGCGATGAAGAGGCATCCAACGGCGCGGCTGGAAATCTTCAGAAATGAGATTCCAAGGGAAAATGGGCCAATCCTGCCCAACGTGAGGTCATGCGGCGTCCTGATTTCTTGAACCACCGGAAAATCCTGGTAACCTGCTCCAAATTTTGCGCACTCCACGCCCCAGCGACCCAGCGGCTGCCTCGTGCTTCGGAAAAAAACTCCGAGAAATTTCTGCGAACGCGGTACGCGCGGGGGACGCAAGGGTGTAAAGCTGACCAGGAAGGACCTCACAGGTGCCACGCCGTAACGACATTAAGAAGATTCTGATCATCGGTTCCGGCCCTATTGTCATCGGACAAGCCTGCGAATTTGACTATTCAGGCACTCAGGCCTGCAAAGCCCTTCGCGAAGAGGGCTATGAAGTCGTGCTGGTGAATTCCAACCCGGCCACCATCATGACCGATCCGGATACGGCCGATCGGACTTATATCGAACCGATCAACTGGCAGTATGTCGAAGAGATCATCCGTCAGGAACGCCCCGACGCGCTGCTGCCGACTCTGGGTGGCCAGACCGGCCTGAACACGGCCATGGACCTGGCTCGCCATGGCGTTCTGGCAAAGTACGGCGTCGAAATGATCGGTGCTCGCGAAGATGTGATTAAGCGAGCGGAAGAACGCGATGCCTTCAAACAGTGCATGCTTCAGATCGGCCTGGATGTTCCCCGCAGCTACACCGTTCACACAATCGAAGAAGCTCGCGAAGCTGTGAAGGACATTGGCCTGCCGATCATTATCCGCGCCAGTTTTACTCTGGGCGGAACCGGCGGCGGCATTGCTTACAACATTGAAGAGTTCGAAGACAAGGTCCGTCGAGGACTCGCGCTGTCTCCGATCAGTGAGGTGCTGCTGGAAGAGTCCATTCTCGGCTGGAAAGAGTACGAGATGGAAGTGATGCGTGATAACGCGGACAACGTTGTCATCATCTGCGCGATTGAGAACTTCGACCCGATGGGCGTTCACACGGGTGACTCAATCACCGTCGCTCCTGCTCAGACGCTGTCTGACAAAGAATATCAGCGGATGCGTGACGCCACGGTTGCTGTCATGCGAGCCATCGGTGTCGAAACCGGCGGTTCGAATGTGCAGTTCGCGATCAATCCGGACAACGGCCGAATGGTCGTGATCGAAATGAATCCTCGCGTCAGTCGCTCCTCCGCGCTGGCTTCGAAGGCAACCGGATTCCCGATTGCGAAGATCGCGGCAAAGCTGGCGGTCGGTTATCGCCTGGATGAGATTCCAAACGACATTACTCGCGAAACTCTCGCCTGCTTCGAACCGACGATCGACTATGTCGTCACAAAGATTCCTCGCTGGACGTTCGAGAAGTTTCCGGAAGCCGACCCGACTCTCACCGTTCAGATGAAGTCGGTCGGTGAGACCATGGCAATCGGCCGCACGTTCCGCGAATCCTTCCAGAAGGCTCTGCGAGGCCTTGAGATCGGCCACTTCGGACTCGGTGGCGGCAAGAAGGACCTTTGGGGAACCGAACGACAGCCGACCAAGGATGAGATCCAGTCGAAGCTGGCAGTGCCAAACGCAGAACGCGTCTTCTATCTGCGCTATGCTCTGAAGCACGGCATGTCTGTCGAGAAGATTCACGAACTGACCGACATCGATCCATGGTTCCTGCGCAACCTTGAACAGATCGTTCAGCTCGAAGATCAGATCCGCGCCGTTGGACGCCTGGAAGATGCGTCCCCCGCGCTGATTCGAAAGGCCAAGCAGAACGGCTTCTCGGATGCTCAGCTGGCATGGTGGTGGGACTGTTCGCAGATGGAAGTGCGCGAACGTCGCAAGTCGTTTGGGATCGAAGCGACCTTCAAGCAGGTTGATACGTGTGCTGCAGAATTCGAAGCGTACACACCGTATTATTACTCCACGTATGAGCAGGAAAACGAGACGCCGGAAAAAGCTCCTGGCACTCGCCGTATCATGATTCTTGGCGGTGGCCCAAACCGTATCGGTCAGGGGATTGAGTTCGACTACTGCTGCTGTCAGGCCGCGTTTGCCCTGAAGGAATTGGGCATTGAGAGCATCATGGTGAACTCGAACCCGGAAACGGTTTCGACCGACTACGACACGTCGGATCATCTCTTCTTTGAACCGCTCACGACCGAAGACGTTCTGAACATCTGCGACCGAATGAAGCCGGATGGCGTCATCGTGCAGTTCGGTGGACAGACTCCTCTGAACCTGGCTCGAGGTCTTGAAGCGGCCGGCGTGAATATCATCGGCACCAGCCCGGATATGATCGACGCGGCCGAAGACCGTGCTCGCTTCCAGGCAATTCTGGAACGTCTCGAACTGCATCAGCCGCCAAACGGCATTGCAACGAACACCGAAGGTGCTCGAACGGCCGCCAATCGAATTGGCTATCCGGTTCTTGTTCGCCCCAGCTACGTTTTGGGCGGGCGAGCGATGGAAATCTGCTACGACCAGCCAAGCCTCGAGCGTTACATGTCCGAAGCTGTGGACGTGTCACCCGACAAGCCGGTGCTGATCGACAAGTTCCTGGAAGATGCGATTGAAGTTGACGTAGACGCGATCTCCGACGGTGAAACAACCGTCATCGGCGGAGTCATGGAACACATCGAAGAAGCCGGCGTCCATTCCGGTGACTCCGCATGTGCTCTTCCACCGTATTCACTGCCGAACGATGTCGTCAACGAAATTCGACAGGCAACACATTCGCTGGCCAAAGCACTTCAGGTGCGAGGTCTGATGAATATTCAGTTCGCGGTGAAGCTCGACGGGGATCAGTACACGGTCTACATCCTGGAAGTGAATCCTCGAGCGAGCCGTACTTCGCCGTTCGTGTCGAAGGCGATCGGCCTGTCGCTCGCGAAAGTGGCCGCCAAGGTCATGGCCGGATACTCACTGAAGTCGCAGGGGTATACCGAAGAGATCATTCCGGAATACACATCGGTCAAGGAAAGCGTCTTCCCGTTCAATCGCTTCATGGGTGTCGACATCGTGCTCGGCCCCGAAATGCGTTCGACCGGCGAAGTCATGGGCATCGATGCCGAATTCCCATTGGCCTTTGCCAAGTCGCAAATTGCTGCAGGAAGCAAGTTGCCCGCCAGCGGTAAGGTCTTCATCAGCATGGCCTCAGGTCATAAGCAGCGGATGATTGAACCGGTCCGCAAGCTCAAGAAGATGGGCTACCAGATCGTCTGCACCAGCGGAACAGCACGAGTCTTCCAGGAAGCCGGGATTGAAGTGGAAACGGTCCGCAAGGTTCAGGAAGGTCGACCCAATCTTCTGGACCATATGGCCAACGGCGAGATCCAGTTGATCTTCAACACGCCAAGCGGCAAAGGTGCCCGAACGGACGAAGGCCGCATCCGAGCAGCCTCAGTGACCCACGGAATCCCCTGCGTCACCACCCTGCCCGGCTGCTCCGCCGTCGTCCACGCTCTGGAAGCCCTGCGCGAACAACCCGCCCCACGAGTCCGAGCCATCCAGGACTGGATCGGCGTGACGAGCACGAAGTAACTCGGCGTTACCGTACGAACAAGCGGCACGGTGGCTCTAGTTTAGTTCGATGCAATAGCCACGATGGGGCTTGCCCCCATCGAGCCGTTGATCAAAACCAGAATAGGACCCGAGGAAAAAGAAGGCCACGGCGGGGCTTGCCCCCGTCGAGCCCTGATCAAAACCAGAACGTTGCAGATTAGATCATCGCCCCATGCGGACAAGCCGCATGGTGGCGAACGATCGTGATGCATTCTCTGTTGACGATCTCTGCTCCACGGGGACAAGCCCGCGTGGAGGCGGAACAGCGCGCTGGAGCTATTCGCAGGAAACAGATGCTATGACGGATCTGATTCCAATCTACACCAAAGATAACTGCCGGTTCTCAGCACCGCTGCAATGGTCCTTCAGCATTTTCTGGAGAGAACCGGAACCAAACAGCGAATGGGAACCCCGGTTGGCAGCAGACCTTGAGCAGGATGGTATTCGCCTCCTTTCACATCGCTTTGCCGATCCGCTCACAAGCCAATTGACAATCAGTACTTTGCCATTTGTGGCACCCGTGACAATCGTTCAACGGGTCAAGGGGCGTTTGTACCATCTGGTTCGTGAAAGAAAACCAAGACCGTTTAGAGGCAACTTTGCACTGCGCAGTATCGGCAAAGCCACTCGTGCTGATGTTGAGAAGTATGTCGGCGATCAGCTCGGACATCATCAGATGGCAGACCCACGTGTTCAGGCTCGCATGGACCAGTATCAAATTCACTGTGATGCAGTTGACTTGTCACAGCTTCAGAAAACGTCGCACGGAGTCTACTGGTACAACCTTCATGTCGTGTTCGTTCATCGCGAACGCTGGAACGAAATTCGTCACGAAGTTCTCTCTCGACTGAAATCAATGCTGCTCGCCGTGGCCGCAAAAAAGTCCTTTCGACTGGCCAGAGCTGGCATCCTTACTGACCATGTCCATCTGGTTCTCGGCTGTCCATTTGATGTTTCACCGGGCGATGTCGCACTGGGAATTCTAAACAATCTGACTTTTGTTCACGGCATGAAGCCGGTCTATCAGTTTGGTGGGTATGTGGGGACCGTCGGTGAGTATACAAACAAGGCATTCTGAATTGGATGTTGAGATTGCTCATCCGGGAGCAAAGCAAATCAGTATTGGCCACGATGGGGCTTGCCCCCGTCGAGCCGTTGATCAAAACCAGAGAAGGCCCCGAGGAAAAAGAAGGCCACGGCGGGGCTTGCCCCCGTCGAGCCCTGATCAGAACCAGAATGTTGTGGAAAGGATCATCGCTCCATGCGGACAAGCCGCATGGTGGCGAACCATCGTGATGCATTCTCTGGTGACGATCTTTGCTCCACGGGGACGAGCCCGCGTGGAGGCAGAATGCAGAACAAGTACAAATGGAAGGAATAAAGCCCCGTCTCGGTGCCGGTGACTGGACTTGCTCATCAATAACGAAGTCTCTCGCCGTACGTTTGAACAAACTTCTCCGATCGACGAAGGCCTTTGCAGCCTCGGAGTGAGAATCGGTGAAGGTCCGGGAGGTTGGGGGATTCGAGGACAGCGATCATGGCGTCGTTTGAGCCTCGGTTTTCGTCGAAGGTCAGTTGTCGAAGGCCCGAACAGTTTTCTGAGCCGGCGATGACTTTGAGCGTGTCTTCGGTCAGTCCCAGTGAGACCAGACTGAGTGACTGCAGGCTCGGCATCGCGTTCAGCATCAGCAGTTCAAGCACCGCGTCTTCAATTCCACTGGTGTCCAGTTCGAACTCATACTCTGCATCCAGCGCGAAGTGAAGGAGGTTCGGAAAGACAGCCTTCGAAAACTGACGAATGACCTTCGCGGGCAATCCCATTCTGACAAACTCGATGCGTCGAAGCGATTCACGCCACGGGCCACTGCGAATCGCCAGAAGGTCGTCTTCCGAAAGCGCTGACTGCATAACGGCCACGTCCTGGACATTCGTGAGCTGAGGGGCTGTGGCGAGTTTCGCGAGTGATCCTGGGTGCAGTGATCGAAGTCGCAGCGTGGTCAGGTTCTGTAGCGGTGCATGCCGAGCCATCAGGTTCATAAAGTCGCCCATGTCAGCTCGGGGGAACAGATGATTCTGGAAGGACAAATCCAGAACGCGACAATGCTGCAGTCGTTTATGAAAGAACAGCTCCTTCGCGCACCGAGCAGCAGACTCGGGATCTCCCAGCTTCAGCTCTTCCACCGATTCCAGTGCACCGGCTTCGGCAAGTTTCTTCAGGCCGGACAATGGAAAGGAACTAAGAGTCAGCCTTCGAAGCTGATGCAAAGGAATCGTGCTGAGTGCTTCGCAGTTCCGAACATTCAGGCTGCCGGCAATCACCAGAGACTCAAGCGGTGACGACGTAATTGCCC
>VFQT010000962.1_pt1 | contig 37992 bp, 28 predicted proteins | sample 3512381 | NCBI WGS metagenome assembly VFQT01 (sample SAMN10412376, study PRJNA504923) | tailings metagenome | isolation source: Relicate 2 Philex TSF3 active mining site | place: Philippines: Tuba, Benguet | collected 2017-08-29 | reverse complement strand
TCCGGATCGTACATTTCCTGTTGTTTTTGGATGGAAAAATGACGTCCACCTCTCGGGTCATTCCCGGCACCGGCAATGTAGGCCCAATTGCCATAATTTGAGTGCACATCGAAGTCCAACAAATGTGCTTCGAACCAAGCAGCCCCCCAAAGCCAATCCTGTTGCAATTCATGGATCAAATACGAAGCACAGATCTGACGCATGCGATTGGATAAAAAACCGGTCAGTCGCAATTCGATCATCCCTGCATTGACAAAATCACTTGCAGTTTCTCCCTGACACCAGGCTTTAAACCGCTCGCAATCCGGTGAAACCAATTGAGGCTTATTGGTAATGCCCCCCCTTTGAAACATCTTGGAACCGTGAACTGCTACTTGTAATCGGAAGTACTCCCGCCATAGCAATTCAAACCACATCCAATAACTTCCATCCGACTTTCCGTGTTTTTCTTCAAATTTATGAAGTGCCTCATTGATCTGCACGGCAGAAAGCGAACCCAAAGACAACCAAAGACTAAATTTACTCGAGAAATCAGCTCCCATTAAACCATTACGCGTTTCTTTATACCGATCAATCTTTCCTACAGTTAAATAAGCTGCTAAACGTGAATTTGCTCCTTGCGAACCAGCTTCGAATGGTAAGCCCGGATTTGCATGACCAGACCTTTTTCGGTGATCATTAAAGTTTTCTAAAAAAAGAAATGCCGGCGGTAAATTCTGAGATTTTCCCGTTAGCAACGCTCTGGGCTTCCATTCATTTTGCTCAATAAACAGGCGAAAAGACGTAAAACTCTTCCGCTGTTTTTCCGGAACTTGAAATAGCTGGTCCATCGGAAACAATCCACCCGAGTCTGAATAATCAATGTCAATTCCTGCCAATTCCAATCTTCGTTCCACAGCCACTTCTTCAGGAGCCCATTCCTTGTTGGCACTGATCACAAGTTGCCCAAATTCTTCCAATAATTTTTGCAAAACACGCAGCGGATCGCCAACATAAATAAGCAATTCTGTACCACGACTACGGTGTGCTTGCTGCAATTCCAGCAGGTTTCGCCGGAGCCAAGCCATGCGTTTCAGATCCATTCGTCGGAACGAGAAACTTTGCGCATCGATTCGGGAGAATGAACGAGGTTCCAGGATGTAAACTCCAAAATAGTGATCTGCTTTCGACGCTTTATCTAACCACGGTTGATCTTCTAATCGCAGGTCATTTCTAAACCAATGTACGTGCGCTCTCATTTGACATGAATTTTTCGAATTTCAGCTGCCTGAACTTTTGCTGCGGATGAAGCCTTCAATGCATGTAATACTTCACGAGCATGTCTTGCTGCATTGTCCAAGTCGATCATGCGCGTTGGATAATCTTCACCGAATTTAAAATCAAAAAACAACTCCTCCATCGCAGTCATTGTCCAAGGTTCACGGGCAAAATTTTGGGGCAAATTTGCCAATTCAGGCAACCAACATTTAATGAAAGTCGCATCCGGATCGTGTTCTTCGGCTTGCTTTACGGGATTATAAACTCGAATTGTATGATAACCAACCGTTCCGGCCTGCATCTGAAATTGAGCAAAATGAATCCCCGGTTCAAAATCCAGAAATAAAGCTCCCATCCAATTTGCCAGCGGTTGCCATGGTTGAAACAAGTGATGTGTCCAGAAAGAAACCAACATGGCCCTCATGCGAAAGTTCAAATAACCGGTTTCTTGTAAACATCGGATACATGCATCGATCAACGGAAAGCCAGTTCGTCCGTGTGTAAATAGTTCAAAAAACTTCGGATTCATTGTCGTGCGAATGGCATCGTATGCTTTGTTCTGGTTCACGAATTCTATTTCCGGCTCCGATTCCATTTTTTGAATGAAATGACAGTGCCAATGCAAGCGAGATAATGCGGCTTGAAAATTTGGGTTTTTTGTTTTTTGATATTCCTTTGCCAAAGCTTGAACAACCTCTCTCAAGGATAAATTTCCCCATGCGAGATACGGAGACAATCGACTGCAATATAAGCGACTTTCCACTGGTTTCGAAATTGAACGACTATAGCGTTTATGGCGATCATGGACAAAGGAATGCAACACGCGAAGTGCTTCCAATCTTCCGGGTGCTTGAAAATTATTTTGCTTTACTCGAGGTAGAATGGTGACCTTGTACTTTTCGCGCAGTTCGCTGGAAATTCTGACGTATGTTCCAGATTCTGCATTTAATACAAGCTGTTTCTGGTTCATGAATTGATCCCAGTCATCATCCCAACCTTTACGATTTTTCCTGCCACGCTGAACTGCAAACTGCGGGAATTCGTGCCAGGTTATCTGATTGCTTTTTGCAAATCGATTAACTGATCTATCCCTTTCATATGTCACCCCAATTCCGGTTTCTTCGTGCGAGAATAAAACAAAAGGGCCGTAATGGCGCAGCAAATCTTCGAAAATCTTGGTGACTGAACCCTGAAGAACATTCACTTTCAAATTCAGATGTGAAAATTGCGTTTGTATTTCGCGGATACTTTCAAATTGAAACCACCAATGTCTGTGACTATATGTTGGGTGATTTACTAACTCCGGTTCAACAATAAACAATAACATAATGGGCATTCCGGATTCCAAGGCAGCATGCCACGCGGCATGATCGTGCCAACGTAAATCCCTTTTGAACCAAACCACCGCGTGCATGAAAAATAGAACAAATCAGTTCGACTTTGGTTTTGTAACCTTTCAAGAATCACGGCTTTTTGCGTTTGATTTCAGGCGATTAATTTGTAAATTGGCACCAAACTATACTAGAACTTATGAAAAGAAACATGCGCCAATTGGGATTGGTGTTGCTCTTCGTTGCTGGTTCAGCTGCAGGATTTGCGCAAAGCAAGTCTGAAAAAGGACCTTGGAGACGAGTTAATGAGTCATCCATTCCCGCAACAGGTACTCGTTACATTATTCCAACGAGTTATCTCACTTTTAGATTGGATGTTGATCAAATGCGTCAAACACTTTCGCAAGTTAAACGCATTGATGACCCAAATTACATTCCGGTATTTATCGATCTTCCAAAACCTGATGGATCCTCTTCAACATATCAGGTTCAATTGAACGAAACGATGGCTCCTGGTTTGATGGAGCAATTTCCGGAAATCAGAACTTATGATGGAATTGCAACAGATAATTCCGGTGAAATTGTGAAGCTGGACCTAACTCCACAGGGTTTCCACGCGATGACATTGATTCCAGGCAAACCAACCCTTTTCATCGATCCTTATTCCCACTTGGGTGATGGTTTGCATTACATTGTTTACTCACGCATTGATTATGCAGCTGATAAAGGGTTTGCTTGTCACCTGGAAACTGAGATCCCAACCGATGTCATCGACAAAGAAATGGATCCTGTGAAAGTTTTGGGTAACTGTACAAAAAGAACTTACCGATTGGCATTAAATGCTACGGGTGAATACACTGCTTTCCACGGTGGAACAGTTGTTTTAGCGCAAGCTGCTCAGGTGACAACTATGAACCGTGTGAATGGCGTTTACATGCGTGATTTAGCGGTAACCATGACAATTGTTGCGAATAACAACTTGCTGGTATATACAAATGCCAGTACAGATCCATTTACGAATGGAAACCCTGGTACGATGATCACACAGTCTCAAAACAACTGTAATTCAGTTATCGGGTCTGCAAACTACGATATTGGTCACGTTTTCGGAACTAACTCTGGTGGTTTAGCCGGTTTGGGTGTTGTTTGTGTAAGTGGAAGTAAAGGTCGTGGTGTAACAGGTTCTGCTGCTCCGATTGGAGATCCATTTGACATTGATTATGTAGCTCACGAAATGGGGCATCAATTCTCAGGAAACCATACCTTCTCAGGAAATAATGGTTCTTGTAGTGGCAATGGAAACGCCGGAACAGCTGTAGAGCCAGGATCAGGCTCTTCTATCATGGCCTATGCAGGTATTTGTGCGCCAAGCGATGTACAGCCAAATTCCGATGACCACTTTGTGTTCAGGTCAATGCAAGAAATTCATACATTCCTGGCAGGTACTGGTAATGGATGCGCCGTTTCAACAGTGATTCCAAATCAAAGTGCGCCTACAGTAACAGTTGCAGGAGGATCGTACAGCATTCCAATCAGTACACCTTTTGCGCTTACTGCATCAGCAACAGATCCAGACGGTGATGTGCTGACTTACTGCTGGGAACAAAACAATGCTGCTTCAGGTGTTAATATACCAACAGCAACACAAACGACGGGTCCAAACTTCCGTTCCAGAACTCCTAGTACCAACCCAACACGTTACTTCCCAGCAATTTCGGCTTTAACAGGCGGAACAAGCACCTATGAAGTTTTACCTTCTGTTGCGCGTACAATGTCATTCAAATGTTTGGTTCGTGACAACGAAGTTGGCGGTGGATGTAACGATGAAGAAACCGTTTCGATCACGACAGTAGCTTCAGCAGGTCCGTTTGTGGTAAACCAACCGAATACTACAGGCATTTCATGGCCGGGGAACTCTACTCAAACAGTAACTTGGTCAGTAGCAAACACAAACGTGGCCCCGGTTTCCTGTGCAAATGTGGATATATACATTTCAACTGATGGTGGTGCAACTTTCACCTTGGTTGCAAACGACGTGCCTAATGACGGAACACAGGATATCACGGTTCCAAACGTGGCAACAACACAAGCAATTGCTATGGTCATGTGTGAAAATGGAGTTTTCTTCGATGTTTCGAACAACCTATTTACAATCACTGCTGCAACGAACGATTATACCCTAGCTTTGGTAAATAACTCAATTTCAGCTTGTCAAGGTACAAACGCTCAATTTACTGTGACTGTTGGTCAAATCGGTACTTATACAAACCCGGTAACTTTATCTGCTACAGGAATTCCTGCGCCGGCAACAGTGAACTTTTCACCAAATCCGGCAACTCCTGGAACTTCAGTTACAATGACCGTTTCAAATACAGCAGGTGTTGCTCCTGGTAATTACAACTTTACAATCAATGGAACTTCAGCAGCAGGTCCACATTCTACGAGTGGAACTTTAGTGGTCTCAACTGCCGGTGTTACTGCTTCCACTTTAACACTTCCGGTGAACGCCGAGCCAGCTGCGCCAATTCAAACAGTTTTGACTTGGACAAACGCTGGAGCAGGGTTGTTGTACGACATCGAAATCGCGCTAGATAATGGATTCACAAGTATCGCTGAATCTGCAACAGGATTGACTTCAGCAACTTACACAGCAACTACTTTGGCAGCAGGAACAACATACTACTGGCGCGTGAGCACATACAATGCTTGTTCATCACCGGTGCTTTCAACAGTATTTTCTTACACAACCGCGTCTTGTCAGAATTATGCTTACTCTGGTGCGCCAATTACCATCTCAAGTTCTGGAACACCAACCATTACCTCAACTATCAATATCACTGATAATGGAGTAATAAACGACTTGAATGTTTCAGATTTGGGTGGTACCCATACATGGGTGAATGATTTAACGGTTACATTAACAAGTCCATCAGGCACACAAGTTACTTTGTGGGCAAATATTTGTTCACCTTCAACCGCTGTACCTGGTTTCGATTTGAAATTTGATGATGAAGCGGCTTCAGCAACACTTCCATGTCCACCAACTGATGGATTGTACTATCAGCCTTCTCAAGCTTTGAGCGCTTTTGACGGTGAAGCTATGAACGGAACATGGACTTTAACCATTTCTGATGCTTTCAATCAAGATGGCGGACAATTAGATTCATGGGCATTAAATATCTGCTTTACACCATCTACTCCTTGTAATGATCCGGATGTACCAACTTTGAGCGGAGCTACTTCATTCTGTGCCGGAGGATCAACAAACTTGACTGTTGCAACTGGAAACTTAAACGACGCTACTAACTGGCAATGGTATTCCGGTTCTTGTGGCGGCACGAATATTGGTTCTGGAACTTCAGTTTCAATCAACACACCGGGAACGTACTACGTGCGTGGTGAAGGAGGATGTGTAACAGCAGGAACATGTCAAACGGTTACTGTAACGCAAACAACTGTGAACAACGGAGCTACAATCAACGGTCATACTTTGACAGCTACTCAGAACGGTGCTCAGTACCAATGGGTTGATTGCAATAACGGATTTGCAGCAGTAGGTGGAGCAACTGCACAAAACTTCTCACCTGCAGCAGATGGTTCTTATGCAGTTATCGTTACTGTAAATGGATGTTCGGATACCAGTGCATGTTTGACTTATAGTACAATCGGGATTGAGGAATCTGCAAACTTTGTTTCTTCAGTTTATCCAAACCCTACAACAGGAATGATCACTGTTCAATTGCATACTGCAGTGTCTTCAATGACGGTTACCGATGTAACAGGGCGCATTGTTCGCGAGTTCGCTGAACAATCAGCTTCTGCTGTATCAATTGACTTGAACAAAGAAGCAAAAGGCGTTTACTTCTTGAATGTATACGTAAATGAGCGTGTTCAAACTCTTCGAATTGTGAAAGAATGATTCGCAAAACATAAAAATCAAAAACCCCGTTTTACGAAACGGGGTTTTTTTATTCGTTTATTTCTTGTATCATTATCTTTTAAAAGCCTATGAAAAGATTACTACTACTTATTGCCCTTTGCCCTGCAATGGTCTTTGGGCAAGGTTGCCCAAGTTTCGGAAACGGATCTAACGGGGCGCTCCATGTTACCGCGGATTCCAGTATCATCGGAGGTGAATATCAGTTTACATCATTCAACATTCCGGCAGGAGTTACCTTGTCCGTAATCGGAAGCAATCCGTTGCAAATCCGTTGCACCGGTAGCGTATCTATTTCCGGGATTCTTCAAGCAAATGGAGGCAATGGAAACGATGGAATAACCTACATTTCAGGAGGAAACGGGGGTATCGGAGTTGCAGGAGGAGGAAACGGGGGTAATGGTTCGTTCTCCAGCGGTTCAGGACCAATAAATGGCACAGATGGAAGCTACACCGGAGCCGGAGGCATGGGCGCCGGTTGGAGTGGTGGTGGTGGTGCAGGTCATGCCAACAGTGGAGCCTCGAGTGGTGGCGTTGGCGGTTTTGGGGGACCAAATTTTGGCGCCAACACGTTGCCTGGATTTGAACCTGGAGCCGGTGGTGGCGGCGGTTCTGGAGGATACGATTGTGGTGCAGGCGGTGGCGGTGCAGGTGGTGGATATATTTCCATTTTCGCTCCAGATGTTACAATTGGTGCTACAGGCATGGTCAGCTGTAAGGGAGGAAATGGCGGTTCCGATGGAACAGGTAATTGTGGCGGCGGTGGCGCAGGATCTGGAGGAGCAATTTGGATTTCTGGGCAAAATGTAATCATTTCAGGTTCAATAAACGTTTCCGGTGGAATCGGTGGCGCATCCATGATTTCAGGAAATCCGTATTACGGCACAGGTGGAAATGGTTCTGATGGCCGCGTTCGCATTGATTACGATAACCTTACAAATACTGGTACAGTACTACCAAGCATTGGTTATTCTCAAACACCTATTGTATATTTCACAACATCAATAATATCAACAACAGAACCTTGTGGAACAGAAGCTTCAGGAGAAATAGCTCTGTCATCCAGTGGTGGTACAACCCCATATACGTATCTTTGGTCGGATGGATCAAGTAATGCCATTTTAACTGGAGTACCAGCTGGTAGCTATTCATGTATTGTTACAGATAACAACGGATGTATAACAAATGTAGACGTTACTCTTAACAGCTTAGCTGTTGATTCTATTAGTCAAAACATTTCCATTTGCTCCGGTGAAATTTATACGATCGGCTCTTCAACGTATACTACTAGTGGTATCTACTATGATAATTTTCAAAACACAAATGGTTGCGATAGCGTTGTAACAACCAACTTAACGGTAGAGGCAACTATTAATAATGGAACTACAATCAATGGTCATACATTGACAGCTACTCAGAGCGGTGCTCAGTACCAATGGGTTGATTGCAATAACGGATTTGCAGCAGTAGGTGGAGCAACTGCACAAAACTTCTCACCTGCAGCAGATGGTTCTTATGCAGTTATCGTTACTGTAAATGGATGTTCGGATACCAGTGCATGTTTGACTTATAGTACAATCGGGATTGAGGAATCTGCAAACTTTGTTTCTTCAGTTTATCCAAACCCTACAACAGGAATAATCACTGTTCAATTGCATATTGCAGTGTCTTCAATGACGGTTACCGATGTAACTGGGCGCATTGTTCGCGAGCACGCAGAACAATCAGCTTCTGCTGTAACAATTGACTTGAACAAAGAAGCAAATGGAGTATACTTCTTGAATGTATTCGTGGATGAACGTGTTCAAACACTGCGAATTGTGAAGGAATAATTACAAATGAAAAAGCAAAATAAAACCCCTGATCTGTGAATCAGGGGTTTTATATTTTAAGAGGTATAAGCCGGACAATTGCCATGCCTTTTCTTCTTTTTCGGCTTTGCCATTTCTTTCTTTGATTTCACATCTGAGCTCATTGATAAGCCCAAATTTGAGGTTAACAGACCACAAGCTAATAATACAAGAGATAAACGTTTCATACAGGTTGTTTTCAAGCTATAAGACTCGATAACCATTTGGTTACAATCCCGCTTGTAAAAAATGTTGAATCCTTTCTTCTTCAGGAATCAATAACCTTGTTGTAAACAAACTACCTTGATCAACTTCCTTCATTTCCGTACCCGAAAAGTGCAAAGCATCCACACCTAAGGCTTTCAAGGCTGGAACCATTCTAGGTTTGAGGCCGCCACCCATCATGATCTCAATGCGCCCGTTTGCCTTCTCCAGAAGTAAGGAACAAGCTTTTTCCATCTCAGAAGAAACGCTAACACCAGATGTCAAAATTCTGTTGAAACCCATAGAAACCAATAATTCCAGAGACTTTTCCCAATCACTCACATCATCAAAAGCACGATGAAAGGTTAAATCCATATCGCCAGCAGCGCGTTTCCATGTTTCCAGAGCTTGCTTATCCGGTAATCCAGCAGCGTCCAAGGCACCAACAACAATTCCTTTGACACCCAGCGATCTAATGTCCAAAATCTGATCGCGCATGACCACAATTTCATCATAGGAATAATGAAACCCTCCAGCTCGTTGTCGGATCAAGACGTGTTGTTCCAGGTCCAAGGTATCTCGGATCCATTTTACCAAAGCAGTGCTTGGAGTAAGTCCGCCCTGTTCCAATGCAATACATGTTTCTATTCGATCCAAACCGTGCTTTTCGGCCAATCGCGCTCCTTCAAGAGAAGCAACACATAATTCCCATTTCATCGCGTTATGATTAATTCATCTAAAAATGTCCAGGGAGTTGTACCTGCTCCGGGCAGTCCTTCTGCAACTTCTGTGGTATTGATCACCGTAAATCTGAGATATCGAGCTTTCATTTTCTTTTGGATCAAAATCCGATCTTCATTTACTTGAATGGAGCAACACTTTTTAAATTTCTTACCGTTATTACTATACGCTACTTGCACTTCCAAAGGACGATAGATCCAAGAACCCGGATCATTCAAAGTACCCAGTTGAATGGTGCTGAAATCTGTTTTAGTCTGCAAATCCAGTACAAAGCGAATGGTATCTTCAGAAAATCCCAACCATTGATCCCCACGCCATGGCAAACTACCCGTAATTCCATTCGTCAATCCCAAAGAGTCGTGCACGTTGTATTTTGCATTGGGCGGTGTCAAAAATTGAATGGATCTTCCCAGCGCCAGATGTGTGGTGTAGGTATAATTTGTCGTGCGGTAAGCTGTTCCATTGTACCAAGTGGTCACAGGAAACTGACGTAACATCGCCTCTGACGTGCGTTCCAATTCAAGTCGATCGATTGCTGTCTGTGGATTGTGTTCGCCACTGGTACAACTTACATTCAACGGTGAATTTGGTCGATACTCCAATCCATTCGGGACTTGTTTCACATCCATCTTTACATCCACAAAAGCACTTGAAAATCGTATTCCTGCTTGTTTCAACCTCGGCAAGTAATACGTTGCCATGGCCGGAACAAAAGCATCATAACCTGGTTTATTTTTTGACCAAGCAACTTCCGCCAGAGCGATCAAACGCGGAAAAGTATGGTAATACACCGCATTCATATCGGGCAGATATTCTGTCCAGATATTGGCTTGTGTTCCTAAAATAAATTTCCCTTCAGCGTCCGTCAATTGCGGAGGGATCGGATTGTAATTATATACTTTCTCCAAAGGCAAATATCCTCCGATCGCAAGTGGTTCGTCCGGATGACTGCTTTGATAATAATCGAAATAACAATGAGATGTGGGGGTCATCACTACATAATGACCTGCCTTAGCCGCTTGGATACCGCCTTCTTCACCACGCCAGGACATCACTTGCGCATTTGCTGCTAAACCACCTTCCAGGATCTCGTCCCAACCCATAATTTTTCGGCCCTTTTGACGCAGGTGTTTCTCCATCTGCTCGATAAAATAGCGTTGCAATTCATGCTCGTCTTTCAAGCCATGGGCACGCAGGTTATCCTGACATTTGGCACATGCCTTCCAGCGAACTTTTGGTGCTTCATCACCGCCGATATGGATCGTTTCAGAGGGGAAAATTGCCACCACCTCATCCAAAACATTTTTGAGAAAATCAATGGTGTAATCCCTGGAACAAAATACATCATCAAATACGCCCCACAAGCCTTCAACCGGCATGGACGCTCCCGTACAACTCAACTCTGGATAAGCAGCAATGGCCGCTCTGGCATGACCCGGCATTTCTATCTCCGGAATAACAACGATCCCGCGTTGAGCAGCATACTGCACCAGCTTTTTAGCCTCATCCTGTGTGTAAAATCCACCGTAGCGTTTTTTTTCATAGGTCCGCGGAACTTTGGAATAATGGCCTTCAACCGTACTGTCTCGCCACGCACCAATTGCCGTTAGTTTCGGATATTGCTTGATCTCCAAACGCCATCCTTGATCATCTGTTAAGTGCCAGTGAAAGCGGTTTAATTTCAAAGCCGCTATTTGGTCGATCACTTGCTCCAATTCCTGAATCGTGTAAAAATGTCGGCTACAGTCCAAATGCATCCCCCGGTAAACAAACTTTGGTGCATCCTGGATAAACACGGCCTCTATTTTTTCGGATGAAGTGATCCACTGTCGCAAGGTCTGAAACGCATAGATCAAGCCACTTTGATCTGCATATTCAATATGGATCTGTTCCGGTCTGATCTCAATGAAATAACCTTCCGCAGGCAGGTTTGGAGCTTTACACAAAGCAACTGTAGATTTTTCCGAAACGCCAATATGTACTTGAAGTTCTTGTTCGAAGATCTCATGAAACAGGTTAACAATTGCACGTGTATCCTCAGAGCTAGGCAATAACAAAGATCCATTGATCGCATAGGTCCCTTTCAATGGTTGAATTTTCTCCGGCTCCGGAAAAATGCGACTGTGTTGTGACCAACTGATCCCATTGATCAGACAGCATAAAGCGATTAGGTACTTCATTGTTTTTGTATGAATTTTACAAGTGATACAAGGATTGCCTCATTGAAAGTCTCCGTCAGATCTCCGTATTCTGAAACCATGCATGTTTGACACTTTTGCAATAAATGGTTCAGTCCCGGATAAGTTTCTATTGTCGTTTGTTGCTTCTGCTTTTCGCTCAAGGCAGCTTTGAATGCTGCAGCATTGGTTTCTGGATTCACCTGTTGATCTTCACCTCCGAAAATTGCTAAGGTTGGAACATTCAATTTTTTGATGTAGGAACCCGCATCGAAGAGCAAGAATTCGCGCCCCCATTTATTATTCAACAAGCTTGATGTGCCTTGAATAAACTGTTCTACACCAGCCTGGGTTGTATCCAATGCACCAACAGGAGCCGTCTTTGCCATATTAGTCAAAAACACACGCAAGTTTATCGAACAACGCGCATAATCACTTTCGCTTAGAACGCGATGTAATCACTTTCGTTCAGAACACGATGAGCAGCTCCGTCATAAACCGAGGAATTCCATCTTGCGATGCTATCACCCATGCCACTTTTCAAAGGAATTTCGTATTGTTGTTGCACCAACACTTGTCGCCCCGTTGTGGCGATGGATGCCAGGAAGATCATGAAATCCACTTTTCCTCTGCGTTTCGATTCAGCCAACAAAATGTGCATACCTCCTTCCGAATGACCAATTAAACCAATTGGGTTCTTTTTGAACGTTTTTTGCGCTTTGAAATAATCAATCGATGACCAGACATCACTCGCAAAATCAGTAACGCCCGCCTTGGCAAAATCTGCTTGAGATTGACCCGTGCCGCGGTCGTCAAAGCGAAAGGATGCAATACCATTTCTGGCCAAATAATCTGCAATCACTAAAAAGGACTTATGTCCCAACAAATTGCAATCGCGATCTTGGGGTCCGGAACCGGAGACTAGAATAACAATGGGAAAAGTACCTTTCGCATTGGCAGGATATGTGAATGTGCCAAAGATCTGTGTACCATCTTGTTTATTTTGAAAACTGATCTCTTCCGTCTTATAAGGGAAAGGTACTTTCGGTTCTTGAGGGCGTAAAATCACCTTTTTTACTGCTAAATTTCTGGTAAAAACAACATCCCAATTCAATCCTGACTGCGACATTTTACCGTACAACGAATCGCCAGCTTCTGCATAGTTCCCCTTGAACTGCAAACCACCCATTTTCCAGGTAAAAGCAAGTGTTGTTGGGCTCATTACTATGTCATCACACGAAAATTTGTTGGCTCCCGGAATTTCCGGATTGATTATAAAAACTTCTTTCTTATCTGTAAACACCTCTAAATCCATCAGAAAACTTTGTCCCATTACCGTAAATGTGCCGTGCCAAAGTCCGTTCATCGTTGTTTGCGCACCCACGGTCAGGGCAAAAAATCCAATTAATAAACAACATGAAAAGCGCCGCAAGCCAGTTTTCAATTGCGGGCAAGAAAAATAAGTGTTTATCTTTACGTGCATGATCAATTTTTTGATTGTCAATCCAATCACTCAATGAGAAAATCGAAGTTAATGGAAAATTTTCGTTTCGTCATCCTCTTGTGTGCGATCGCGATTTCGCACATTGGTTTCAGCCAAAAGAAAGAACTAGATCCAAGCGTTTATAATGACTGGAAAAAGATCGGTGATGTTCAACTGAACAATGATGGCTCTTTTGCTGCTTACACGATCAAGCCACACCAAGGAGATGGCTTTTTGTATTTAGTGAACACAAGTACCGGGAAACGCGACTCAATTGCTCGTGGAATAGAACCTGTCTTTACAGGAAATGGCAAATTACTCGTTTTTAAAATCACACCGGGATTTGACACCTTGAGAAATGTGGAGCTTAAGAAGATCAACAAAGACAAATGGCCCAAAGATTCCCTGGGAATTTGGTTCGTTGGTACTGATTCCATTCTGCGTTTCCCAAAGATCAAGGAAGTGAAAGTAAGTACAGAAGGTGAAGTGGTTGCTTTTCTGTCTACCGGAAACGATTGGCCAAAGAATTTCTTAAGTAAGAAGGAACAGAAAAAGGAGAAAAAGCAAGAAAAGAAGCATGGTCCAGTTAAAACTGACGGAAAGCTTTTGACCATTTGGTCGCCAACACTTCCTAAACCTCATTATTACCGCCATGTGCAGCAGTTTGAGGTGGCAAAGAATGGTAGCTATGTAGCCTTTGTTGAACAACAAAAATTCAAAAAGGACTCCGTGCGTTTGTGTTTATTCAATGCTGTCGCACACAATGTTTGGAAAGCGGATCGCCGCAGTGTAGAATTTTCAGGGATCACCTTCAACGCTTCAGCAAACAAACTTGTAGGATTGTCATCCGTGGATACCAGCGAGAACAAACGTTGGTCACTCTTTGAGTTAACAACGGAAAAACCTTCTTTGAATGTGATCTTCGACACGACACAACGTTTCGAGAATGGAGAACGCGTACTGTCAACCAATTATCGTCCACGCTTCATCAATGATGATGCAGATCTACTGTTTGGGGTATGGGATAAACCGGAAGCTCCAGTGAAAGACACGCTACTGGAAAGTGAAAAAGTAAAATTGGATCTGTGGCATTGGAAAGACGATCGCATGCAACCGCAGCAATTGACGGAATTGAAACGCGATCAGACCAAGACCAACCTGCACATCTACCATTTTGCGGAAAAGAAAGAAGCACAATTGGGTCGAGACACGTTGGATCTTTACGTGCCAAACACCAAAAATACCCAAGTCAGTATTTTGGCTTCATGTGAAGATCTGTACCGTTACCAAACTTGGCATTCACCGAATCCGGCCAATTACTACCACATTTCAATGAGTGATGGAAAGATCACCCCCTTACGCGATGCGGTTCAATTTGGAACAAGCTTGTCACCAAACGGACAGTACTTCGCATTTTGGAACGATAAAACGCTCAATTACTATTTGTTTGACGTGAATGAACCCACAGAACATTGCTTGACCTGTGGTGTAAAAACCAATCTCATGTCGGATCTGAATGGTATGCCAACCATTCCGGAGCCGCAAGGATTGATAGGATGGAGTGCCGATAGCAAAGGTTTGTTGATCCAAGGTGATCGCGACATTTTATACTACGATATCGCAGCGAAAAAGACCACTTCAATTACATCCTTCTTACGAACAGATGTCAAAGACACAAATTACACCTACAATTTGGTAAAGTTGAACAGCGATTCTGCTTATTACAATGCAGGCAATCTCCTGTTGACACAATTCGATAAGATCACTAAAAACATGCGTGTTTACAGTGTAAAAGGGAACTTCCCGATGGTGACCTACACCCTTTTAAGTGGATCCAATCACAATTACCTTGGGTTTAAAAAGGCTAAAACAGGAAACACCTTGTTATTCCAGCGCCATTCGAATGTCGATTATCCAGACTTGTTCGCGACCCAACAGAACGGAATGGCAGAGAAACAGCTTTCATATACCAATCCACAACAAAGTGAGTACAATTGGTCAACGGTAGAATTGATCCGCTGGACTAGTTATGATGGTATTCCATTGGAAGGATTGATCTATAAACCGGAAAATTTTGATGCAAACAAAGAGTATCCGCTTTTGGTTTATTACTACGAATTATATGCGGATGAGATACATAACCATTACGCACCAAAACCTACAGCGTCAATCATCTTCCCAACCGAATATGCATCGGCAGGTTATGTTGTTTTCATTCCGGATATTCGTTATAAACCGGGACACCCTGCAAACAGTGCGTACGATTGCATCATGAGTGGAACAGACGCCGTTTTGAAAAAATATGCCAACATCGATCCAAAGCGCATGGGCTTGCAAGGACAAAGTTGGGGAGGATATCAAACAGCTCAATTGATCACGATGACAGACCGTTTTGCTGCCGCTATGGCCGGTGCGCCAGTTGGCAACATGTTTAGTGCGTATGGTGGAATTCGCTGGGGATCCGGATATTCCCGACAGTTCCAGTACGAACATCAACAAAGTCGTATCGGGAAAACGATCTGGGAAGCACCAGAACTGTATGTAGAGAACAGTCCTATTTTCCATTTACCTAAAGTTAAAACTCCGCTTATGATTATGCACAATGATCAGGATGGTGCAGTTCCGTGGTACCAGGGAATTGAACTGTATACAGGGCTACGTCGTTTACAAAAACCTGTTTGGATGTTGAACTACAATGGCGATGATCACAATTTAATGAAGAATGCGAACCGCATCGATTTGAGTATTCGCATGCGACAATTTTTTGATTACTATCTTTTGGGAGCTCCTGCGCCGCGTTGGTTGATGGAAGGAATCCCTGCAATTGAAAAAGGAAAAGAGATGCGCTACGAATTATTGGATAGCGAATAAAGGTAACTAGTAGAAAAACGAAAACGCGACCGTTACTTGGTCGCGTTTTTTTGTACATCGTACAAATGTGAACCTTTCTTCAACTGATTGATATCGTCGCTACTGAAAGGTAAGATTTTAGAATTGCCACAAAGTTGATTTAGGCTTATCTGCGACAAATTTCAATGAATTGGCTTAATTCATTGATAGTAAACCAACAAATAGGCACTTTCATCCAACAATTCCCAATTTTCATCAAACAAAAAAGCCTTCCGCTCGTGCGAAAGGCTTTGTAAGTATGTCTAAAAGTAGCTTATTGAATGTAAACAGTCTCTTCAGAAGTAGTCTCTTGTTCTACTTTGATGATTCCTTGTCCAATAGCACCATCTTTTGTAGCAATGATGTCTAAAACCGCTACTCCGGCCTGACCAAGTTGGTAAACGTCGTTGAAATTGAAGATTGCCTCTCCAGATCCATTTGTAGTTGTTGTATCGAACAACTCCACCGGCTTAGAAGGTGTTGTAGTAGAAGTTCCTTTCAAAACAACCTGCGCACCCACAACAGGATCATTGCTCTGATCACGAACATATACTTTAGCGATCGTATCTTTTTTCTTGCGACATCCTGTTGACGAGAAAAGAACTCCGGTTCCTACAACTGTGAAAACCAACAGGGTTGAAGTGATGACCTTATTCATGAGAACAATATTAAGGTTGTAAATAAACAGTTTTAACATTCACGATGTGTGCACGGCAACGAACATATTCCGTTCCATAACTCGTGTTTTTTGAAGCCAGGATATCGAAATATCCAGTTGCCTCATCACCCTCCAAATTATCGAAGAATTCGTCCATTTCGAAATAAGCGAACCCGGATGTATTAGTAAGAACAGTATCTACATATTCAGGTGTTGGAGGGTTAGATGTTTGATCCGCGATGATCACCACCTTAGCACCTGACACCAATTCGTTGTTTGAAGAACGCACAAAAACCTTTAAAACAGAAGGATCTTTATTCTTACAGGCGTTTAGAACCAACAACATTGCAGTTAGTGAAACAAAGCCCAAGGTTCGGATAAAAGTTGTCATATCAGTGTATTTCAGATGTAAATATAAACTTTTTATACGTTATGCTCAAAATCCTCACTTTTCGTACCTTCGCAAAGTTTGAGCTTTACCCTTAAACTGTATTCTTTACAAAAAGGTTACAATTTCCGAAAGGATGGTAATAATCAGACGTAAAATTGTTAAAAAGGTTGGATTTATAGGCACTATGAAAGCATTAATTGAACAAACGCGCACAGCCATTGAAGATTTTCCCATTTTGGATGCTAATTCACTGGAAGCATTTCGCATTCAGTTCATTGGTTCTAAAGGAAGCATCAAGCAATTGTTTGGCGAATTGAAGTCGGTTCCGAACGAGGACAAGCGTGCTGTTGGACAAATGCTTAATGACCTGAGACAGCTTGCAGAAAACAAATTCAACGATGTAAAGGAACAATTGGAACAAGGCGGATCTCAGGATAGTTCGATCGACGTAACGCGTCCGGGAGAAAACTTTGTTTTAGGTTCCCGTCACCCCTTATCGATCGTCCGTTCGGAGATCATCAGTATTTTCGAGCGAATCGGATATACCGTTAGCGAAGGTCCGGAGATCGAAGACGATTGGCACAATTTCTCAGCATTGAACTTTCCGGCTGAACACCCCGCGCGTGATATGCAAGATACTTTTTTCATCGAAAAAGGAGAACGTGAAATGGCTTTGCGCACACACACCTCGTCGGTTCAGGTACGTGTCATGGAAAACTCAAAACCACCGATCCGCACGATTTCTCCGGGACGTGTTTACCGCAACGAGGCCATCTCTGCACGTGCACATTGCTTCTTTCACCAGATCGAAGGATTGTATATTGATAAGAACGTCTCGTTCGCTGATTTGAAACAAACCCTGGATTATTTCGCGAAATCGTTGTTTGGAGAAAAAGCACGCATCCGACTGCGTCCATCATATTTTCCATTTACAGAACCATCTGCAGAAGTAGACGTTTCTTGTACTATCTGTAATTCCAAAGGATGTAACGTTTGTAAATATACCGGTTGGTTGGAGATCTTAGGTTGCGGTATGGTTGACCCGAACGTACTGGCTGCTTCTGGGATCGATCCGGAAGTTTATACAGGATTCGCGTTTGGAATGGGGGTTGAGCGCATCGCACAGCTGAAATTCAAGGTGAACGATTTGCGCTTGTATTCAGAGAATGATATTCGCTTCTTGAACCAGTTCAAAGGGGTTAATAATTGATCGCTATGGGTTGGTTTTCCACTACAAAATCTACGTTTTCCTGGGAAGAGTTAACAGACTCTGATACCTTAAAAGCATACATCGAAAAATCGTCAGAAGTTCCGGTTTTGTTCTTTAAGCACAGTACCCGTTGCAGTATTTCTTCCATGGCCAAAACCCGCTTCGAACGGGAATGGCAGGTGGAACCCGAAAGATGTATTTGTGTTTACCTGGATCTGATCCAATACCGCAATGTATCCAACGAAATGGCAGAGCTCTTACGTGTTGTGCATCAGAGTCCGCAAGCCATTCTCGTAATCAACAAACAAGTTGTTTACCACGATTCGCACAACGCAATTAACGCAGAAGAAATTACTAGTTTCGTTTAAAATAATCGCATGAAAAGATTTGTCATCATCGCACTTTTGTTGCTGGCAGTTGGGGCGTTCGTTCTTACTCCACTTTTAACGTCTAAAACAAACGGTGAATTGGCTATTGCCCGATTGAGCTTTGTTGGAAACATCCAAACGCCATACGGACGCATCTTACCGGTTAGTTTCAAGGTTCCGGAAGGTTTGCAAAAAGTGGAATTGATCTACAACGATTCTTTATTTCAACAATGGCTAACACCAAAAGGAGACATTCAATTTCCTTTGACCCCTTCCATTTACGGTGTTGGAACAAAAAGCTTGATCTTGCGCTCATACTTGCAAGACGGAACTGTTTTGGATGATAGCCGTTTGATCCGTGTGGTTTCAGATATCGCACCCAAAATGAACAAAGCAGTGATCGTTCAAAGTTTCCCGCATAGCAGCGACAGCTACACGCAAGGATTAGAGTTTGATGGCAACGCTTTGTACGAAGGAACCGGAGACCCGGGACAGCAAGGTAAAACAGTTGTTGGTCAGGTTGATCTATCCGCTGGAACTTTCACAGCAATCAAAAACGGTTTGGATCATAATTACTTCGGTGAAGGTATCACGATCATGGGTAATGAATTGTTCCAATTGACATGGAGAAATGGTAAATGCTTCGTGTACGATAAAAAAACCATGAAACTTTTGCGCGAATACACCTACACCGGTGAAGGTTGGGGCTTGTGCAACGATGGACAATATTTGATCCAATCAGATGGTACAGAACGCATCTATTTCCGAGATCCAAAAACATTCCAGGTAGTGCGTACCATCGAAGTGTATGACAACAAAAATCCGCGTGTTTTCCTGAATGAGTTGGAGTACATTGACAATCGCATTTACGCTAACGTTTATCAAACGAATACTGTATTGATTATCGAGCCTGGAACGGGCCGTGTGCTGGAAGAAATCGATGCAACCGAACTGGAAAAACAAGGGAAAAATGGTGGTGATGTCTTGAACGGAATCGCTTACAATAAAGAGAAAAAACAATTGTACATGACCGGTAAGAACTGGACAAAACTGTTCCAGGTATCGATTGAACCACAGCCATGATCACTCCCTACAACGACGAATATTTCATGCGCCAAGCCTATTTGGAGGCACAAAAAGCTTTTGAACTGGGAGAAATTCCAGTGGGAGCTGTCGTTGTCGTGAATCAACAAGTCATTGCACGCGCACACAACCTCACAGAGCGCCTACATGATGTTACGGCACATGCCGAAATACAAGCCATAACTGCGGCTGCCGAATATCTTGGTGGAAAATACTTGAAAGGGTGTACCCTTTATGTAACGCTGGAGCCTTGTGTGATGTGCGCTGGTGCCTTGTATTGGAGTCAAATAGACAAGATTGTTTTTGCCACGCGTGACGAAAAACGAGGGGCAGGAAGGTTTAAATCTGATCTGTATCATCCAAAGACCGTAGTTACAAATGGACCAATGGCTGAAGAATGCAGCAACTTACTATTAGACTTCTTCCAATCAAAACGGAATAAATAGTTCTGGTTCCACCGCTAATCCCCAATCAAAAAACCATCGAGCAACAATAATTCCCTTGCTTAAAAGCTAAGCACCACTCATCCTATTTTCAGCACTAAGGCCCTAGTTTCCTGTAAATTCGTTCAAAAGCAAAAAACATGAATGAAGAAATCGTGTTGGAAGTAAAAGGCCTCACCAAGACCTTCAAAAATGTGGAAGCCGTTAAATCATTGGATTTAACCATTCGCAAAGGAGAAGTTTATGGGTTGTTAGGTCCGAATGGTTCCGGAAAAACGACTACACTAGCCATGCTCTTGGGAATATTACACCCGAGCAAAGGATCGTACTCTTGGTTTGGAAATGGAGATAAGAACGAAAACAGACTGCGCATTGGTAGTTTGTTGGAAACACCCAATTTCTATCCGTATTTAAATGCCTATGACAACCTGAAAGTTGTGGGTAAGATCAAGAAAGTTGCAAATCTCAACAAGCGGATCGATGAAGTGGTTGCATTGGTAGATCTGGAAGAACGAGGAAAGCGTCCGTTCAGAACATTTTCATTGGGGATGAAACAACGATTGGCCGTAGCGGCTGCGCTGCTTTCTGATCCCGAGGTACTTGTTCTAGACGAACCTACAAATGGATTGGATCCGCAAGGAATCGTGGAAATGCGAAATCTTATCCTGGAAGTTGCAAAACAAGGAAAAAGCATCATTTTCGCTTCGCATATTTTGGCCGAAGTGGAAATAATCTGTTCACACGTAGCCATTTTACACAACGGCGACATGGTCTATAATGGAACTATGAAAGAATTGATGTCGCAAGATTTCTTGTTCCGTTTGAAAGCTCCGGATATGAATCGATTAGAACAGTGCATCGGAGAAATTCCGGAATTGGAGATCGTTCAGAATGAATTGGAAGGCTTCTTAGTGAAAAGTCAAGAAAAATTGGATGGTAGCAAATTGAACCGCGCATTGGTTGAAAAAGGCGTTTACTTGTCCGAGTTGCATGAATACCAAAAAAGCCTAGAAACTATTTTCCTTGAAAAATTGAAAAAATGAAACAGTTACTATCCCTAGAATATATAAAGCTCAAGAAATTTCACGCATTGAAATTCATTTTATTGGGCTACATGGTGGCGGTTCCAAGTTGGATGTTCTTTATGAATTTCTTCTTTCAATTGGAACCAAATTTAAAAGTGATCTTCACACAAGATGATCCCATGTCCTTCCCGCATTTGTGGAGTTTCATTACTTACAGTGCCAGTTTCTTCAATGTGTTACTTGCTGTTATTGTTGTTACGATCACGACAAACGATTTTCAATACAAGACCATGCGCCAGAATATCATTGATGGACTGAGCAAACGCGATGTCATTTTTGGAAAATTCATTTTGGTTTTTGTTTTAAGTGCCATTGCAACTGCCTACACGTTTTTATCAGGAATGGTCATTGGCGCACTGAATTCATCGGCTGCTGATTGGTATCAAAACGTTCATCTCGTTCCACTTTATGCCCTGCAAACACTCGGATACTTTAGCTTCGCATTCTTATTTGCGATCATCGTAAAAAGACCTGCCATAGCGATTGTAACATTTATTGTCTATTTCCCGGTTGAAACTATTGTTGGGCAAATCATTGCGCGCGATGTGTACCAATTCTTCCCATTGAAAGTATTTGCGGATATGACACCTATTCCATTCTTCAAAGCCATTTTGGCCAGCTCGAAGAACCAAGGTCAAGATGTTTTTGTTTTGGACGATCAGATCCGCATCATTCTATCAGTTATCTACGTGCTACTGTTCTTCCTTGGAACATACTGGATATTAAAGCGAAAGGATTTGTAAGATTTAAAAAAAACACTAATTTGCGGTAGAAATCATTTAATTGCTACTATGAAACACACCTTACTCGCTGCAACATTGTTTTGTGGTCTTTCTGCTCTTTCGCAGGTCACCCTATTTCAAGACAATTTCGAAAGTGGTTCAGGAAACTGGACGTTGAATACAGGTTCCGGCGACAATCAATGGGTCGTCAACAATGAATACCTCGGATTCAGTCCATTCATCATCGATACACCGAATCAACCTTCTTCTTTTACGGGTGGTTCGAACTCCAGCTACTTGCATATTTATAACTTGTCAGCATGTGGTGGTTTGGGAGTTTGTAATGCTAGTTTTGACACCGGTTCTGCTTCCAACCAAAATGCAGAAATTACCACAAGCATCAATACAACAGGCTATTCAAACGTGACACTTTCGTTTTGGTATTTGTGTGCAGGTGCAACTAATGTTTCTTATGGGACAATTGAGTACTCAACCAATAATGGAAGTACTTGGACCGGGACAGGAACAAATTACGTAGGTATTTCAGCTTGGACACAAACCAGCGTAACGTTGCCTGCCTTCAGCAACGTAGCACAATTGAAATTCCGATTTAAATGGCAAAATGGTGTATCAGGTTTAGACCCGGCTTTTGCAATCGATGAATTGACCATTTCTGGAACAGTAGGAAACACAGCAAGTGTGGCCACAAATTCCATCACTACTCAAAACTGGTGTTACAACAGTGCTATCAGTTTATCTGTTCCATTTACAGTAACAGGAACAATGAATCCGGGTAATATCTACTCAGCTGAACTATCAGATGCAAGTGGATCGTTTGCTTCTCCAACTGTGATCGGAACATTGAATTCAACTGGAACCGGAGCGCAAAGTATCTTGTGTACAGTACCCGCTGGAACACCTGCTGGAAACGGTTACCGCATCCGCGTGAATTCATCCAGTCCGGCTTCAACAGGAACAGATAACGGTACAAACTTGGTGATGCATGACCTACCAGTTGTTAGTATTCTGGGAAATCCATTGGACGGAACGATCTGCGCCGGAGAATCAGCTACGATGCTGGCAAACGGTGCTGTAAGTTATATCTGGACGCCAGCCGCAGGTTTGAGTAGCATTACTACCGCAGCAACTACTGCAACTCCAACGGATACTACAACTTATACGGTTATTGGAACAGATCAAAATGGATGTAACAATACGGCGACATTCACAATTTACGTAAACGATTGTGCAAGTGTGGATGAAATGACAGCGAATTTCGCAGTGTATCCAAATCCTGCATCGGAATTGTTATTTGTGAGTAGCACCGGAAATGAGGTTGTTGAACGTGTTTACGCGATCGCAGCTAACGGACAGCGTATCGCATTGAAATTTGCAACTTCCGGAATCAACATTGCTGAATTGGCTCAAGGAACGTATACGTTAGAGATCAATCACAATGCAGGTACATCTTTCGTACGCTTTGTGAAACAATAAGAACTACAATTACCAACCAGAAGTCGGTCTTCGGGCCGACTTTTTTTTGCAAAAAAAAAGACCCTGGGTGGGTCTCCTACCTCATTTTGCACGACTGTTGATTGTGATCATTACCTAAACCTAAAACTGCTTTGCTATCTATTACGCTTCTGCAAATGGGCAAAACAAAAGTAACCAGGGGTTTCTCCGAAGTCATTAAGGTCGTGTCATGAAAAGATGAATTTTTTGACTACCTTGCTACATCAAACTTAACACATGCGCATCCGAAAGTTTTTCATGATTTTGATCTTGATTCGATCTTCCTTGGGATATGCGCAAAATTTGATTCAAAATCCAAGTTTTGAACTGAACAATTCGCCGGCCTGGAAATTCATCCTGACAGCTGATATATGGGATCCCGGTACCAATCAAGAAGGTTATGTGATTCCGTCAGATGGAAACTATTGTGCAGGCATTCGGTTTTATAGTCCCGTTGCAGACAATTGGCAGGAATACCTCTATCAATCCGTTGCGGGAGATCTGGATAGTGGGTTCACATATCACATTTCGTTCAAATACCAGCTTGCCAGCCGCTGCGTCTTTACCACCGATGATTTGGGGGTAGGATTCATGAAGCAACCTTGGAACAATTTTACGGAGGTCGACAATTGTATCATCAATATGCCTGCTACACTGCGAGGCCCGGAGAATGTACCCTCCAACGAACAATCCGATGCCCGATATTTATTTCTTTATTGATGATGTTCGTTTGGTGAAATGTCCACCCATGCCCAATTCCCTGCTTCCGGATGTTCAACTATTTTGCGATGAAACTCCCATCCAGCTCAATGCACCAAATGATGCCTCGAGTTATTTGTGGAGTACCGGATCTACGGGCGATTCGACGATGATTCCTGCCAGCGGTTCATGGGTTTGGTTGGAAGCTACGTACGGTGCTTGTAAAATGCGTGACACTGTGCGTTTAGAGTATTTCTCAGGTCCGGTAGATCTCGGAACAGATGTCCGCGCTTGCCACAAAGAGGACCTACCCGTTGAGCGAAACGTAAATAAAAGCGCCGGTGAATCCGTTTTATGGAACACAGGAAGCACCGAAACGACCATTTCCCTGAATGCTCCGGGTACTTATTACGTTTCCAAATCAAAAGGTGCCTGCTTTGCTTCCGATACCGTAGAAGTGATCGATGTCCTCAGCACTATGAGCTTATACCCCAATCCTGCCAGTCAGTTTGTGAGTTGCACCTATCCGGACGAAGTACTTATTCACCGGATTTTCACCGGAGACGGAAAATTGATCTTGAATGAAACGGTAGATATGAACGGTGCAAATGAGGTGTTATTCGCTACCAATTCATCCTCTTATTTTCTGGAACTCGAGCTTTGGGGCTGTCACCACCGACAACAATTGGTCATTATTCGGCAGTAGACTGAATTGAAATGCTTCATAAAATGGCGTAATCATTGGCCAAATGAGGAAAATGTAACCAAACTAGAAAAAGCGGTTACAATTAATACTCCTTATTTCCTATTTATGAAACGATCCGTTCTTTTGGCTGTCTTTTTGGCGAGCCTCTTTGCTGCTAACGCACAAAAACTTGTTGCTCCTTATACCTTTGGTATGGGTTTACGAGCTGGTTCTCAAAGTTCAACTTGCGGCGTCACTTTCAAAGGTTTCGTGCACCGCTTCACCGCTTTAGAAGCACAAGTGGGTTGGGCCAATAGCGCTCCGGCAGGAACCTTAATGATCCAACAACATTTCCCATTGATGAAGTATCACAAGCTGAATGTCTATGCAGGTTTTGGCGGACATTACACACACCGCTCCGGCTACAGCAATTACACCGATCTGCGCAGTGGAACAACGGTATACATCGATGGCGGTTCCGCTTATGGTGTGGATGCGATTGCCGGATTGGAATTCACTTTTCCGTCCTTTCCCGTTTCGATCAGTTTGGACTTGAAACCCATGCTGGAATTCAACCAGCAAAGCAGTTACGAGTTCTTGATAGACAAATCCATAGGTGTGAAATTCGTGTTCTAAGCTGCTAATTACCTACTTTTGTGGCATGCAAGACACGTCGCAAACCATTTGTGCTTTATCCACAGCTCCAGGAGTTGGAGCTATCGCGCTGATCCGTTTATCCGGAAAGGATGCCCTATCGTTGGTAAGCGCCTGTTGCGGCAAAGACTTGACGCTAGTTCCAACGCACACCGCTCACTTCGCACGTTTTCGCGACACATCCGGAAAAGTGCTGGACGAAGTGGTGATCACGGTATTCAAAGACGGCAAAAGTTTTACGGGGGAAAACACGGCCGAGATCGCTTGTCACGGTTCTACCTACATCCAACAAATGATCTTGAAAACCTTGCTGGAGCGTGGTTGTCGCATGGCTGCACCCGGTGAATTCACGATGCGTGCTTTCATGAACGGGAAAATGGACTTGTCGCAAGCCGAAGCCGTTGCCGACCTGATCGCATCCGAAAGTAGCAAGGCCCACGAGGTGGCCATGAACCAAATGCGCGGTTCTTTCTCCCATGAATTGAAGGATTTGCGCGAGAAGTTGATTCACTTTGCATCCATGGTGGAATTGGAACTGGATTTTGCAGAAGAAGACGTTGAATTTGCAGATCGTACTGAATTACGTGCTTTGGTTGACGAAGTACTGGCCTATATCGCCAAGCTGATCCGTTCCTTTGAATTGGGGAATGTATTGAAGAACGGCGTACCCGTTGCCATCGTTGGTGCACCGAATACCGGTAAGAGCACCTTGTTGAATCAGTTATTGGGTGAAGAACGTGCGATCGTGAGCAACATTGCGGGAACCACCCGCGACGTCATTGAAGAGACCTTGAATATCGATGGGATCTTGTTCCGTTTGATCGATACTGCCGGAATTCGTGAAGGCGCTGACACCATTGAAGCTATTGGAATTGAGCGCTCGCATCAAAAGATCCAACAAGCCAAGGTAGTGATCGTTATGTGCGATTTCGGTGATCTTGGTTCGGCTGCAGAAGATCATTTATCCATGGGTCCGATTGAGGCCATGACTTGGGCAGACACCTTGGTAGAACAATACCCGGAAAAACGCATTGTTGTGGTTGGGAACAAAGCAGATCTCCGTCCGGCAAATCAAGATGCACTTTGGTATAATTGCAAGGCCGCTTTCATTCCGCTTTCAGCAAAAACCGGTGAAGGCATGCACGACTTAACGGCTTGGTTGAGCGAGCAAGTACTGGGTGATTTCAATACACAAACCGACACAATCGTTTCGAATGCCCGTCACCTGGAAGCATTGCAGCGCGCTCAAAGCAGTTTGACAGCCGCAAAAAATGGTTTGGAAACCGGCATCACCGGCGACTTTGTAGCCATGGACATCCGTCAGGCCTTATTTGATCTGGGCAGTATCACCGGTGATATATCTACAGAAGATCTACTTGGGAACATCTTTGCCAAGTTTTGTATTGGAAAGTAGGGTTTCATCCACTTTGGCAAAATAGTTGTAATTTGGTGGAAAATGCTTTTTGTCATGAAACGACTATTTTCCTTATTGACCGTTATAGCGCTTGGGTGGAATGCATCCGCTCAGAAAACCCTGAAAATGCTGGTGCATGAAGTGCCTCAGAATTGTCAGCGCATGATGCCGCAACAATGTTTGAACGTAAAGATCAACGGGGCAAAAGAATGGGAACTGTTTTACGACCGCATTCAAGGATTTGAATACCAACCAGGCTACGTTTACCAGATTGTTGTGATCGAAACGCCACGTCCGGAGCCAGTTCCTGCGGACTTATCGAAAATGACCTACAAACTTTCCAAGATCGTTTCCCAAAAAGCCGTTCCGGTGTCGGATCAAGTAGTGCACTGGAAGATCGCTAAGATCAACGGTAAAGCTCCAAGCAATGAAAATGTGTGGCTTGGTTTCTCGGATAATTCGGACCGCTTGAGCGGACAATTCGGTTGTAATACTTTCAATGGTGGCATTACCTGGAATTCCAAGAAAACGAAGATCACTATTGGCGAATTGGCAGGCACGCGCATGTACTGCGAGGGATTCATGGACGAAGAAAAAGCGATCTCTGATGCCTTGCGCAACCAAACCTTTAAACTGACTACCAAAAACGGCGTTTGGGTGTGGAAATCAAAGAAAACAACCATAGAATTGGAAGCAGTTGCCGTTGAAAAACCGGCAATCGAAGAGAAATCTCCATGGGACTACTTCTCGAATAAGAAATTGGTGGTGTTGCAAGTGAACGGAACGTCCATTGGCGATATTCCTGCACATTTCATCTTCGACAACCGTTCATGGCGTTTTGCAGGTAGTAACGGCTGTAACCAGATCTCCGGAGGATTCAACAGCGACGGTACAACGATCAATTTTACGGATGTGGTAAGCACTAAAAAAGCTTGTATCGATGAGAACATCTCCCGCATAGAACGTGAATTGATGGAGATAATGCGTATGTCTGGTCTAACGATTGATTTCGCAGAACGCGTGTTGAATGTCTATGACGTTACCGGCCGCTTGGTATTGATGGTGGCGGTAAACGACAAGAAATAAACGAATGAATTGCAAAAAAAATGCGGGTCTTTCAACCCGCATTTTTTGTTTAGAATCCTAAGACCAAACGTGTCATGAGATGAATCCCGGCTTGCGGGTAATAGAAGTTCTCAGTAGTGGTAGTTCCACCGTAGACATAACTGTAGGTGTAACCGTTGTTCTCGTAAACTTCATTGAGGATATTGTTGACTTGAACGCCCAGTTTCACATACTTGATGCGTTTATCAGAAGCACTTTCCAAGGTATAGTTTACTCCCAAATTATTTACCAAATAAGCATCAATGCTACGTGCGCGATTGGAAGTATTGTCCAGGTACTGACGACCAACATACTTTGTAGTCCAGCTTACTTCCAAATTGCGGATCGGATCGTACAGGATTCCTAGTCCGGCAACTACATTCGGTGAAAATGCCAGATCCGTATTGCTGTGCTCGATGGCAAACTGTCCACCATTGTCGTAATCATCTCCATACTCTGTAAATGCAACCACTTTATTCGAGCTCAATGTCAATGTTCCGCTTACACTCAATTTGCGCATGATCTTATAACCTGCTTCCAATTCTAATCCGGCACGGTAACTATCCTTCACGTTAGTGCGCGTATATCCTCCCACGTCGTTGATCTGTCCTGTCAAGATCAATTGATTGTTGTAATCCATCCAGTATACATTGGCACGCACCAACAAACGTGTGTTGCTGTAGCGGTAACCCAATTCGGTATTGTATAGCGTCTCATGAACCGGTTTTTTTCCGCCTACCGGTTGACGGAAATCGTCGCGCACCGGCTCGCGGTTTCCAACAGCAAAACTTCCGTAGAATTGACTTTTATTCGACAAATTATAGGACAAACCTGCCTTCGGGTTGAAGAAAGAGAACGTCGTATTTTCTTTCCCTTCCACCAAAGCACCATTTACTTCAGAAGTGCCCAAATAGGTGTAGTCTATGAAACGGTATTGCAAGTCACCATAAAAATTCCATTTCTTCCATTCGTAAGATGAACGCACGTAGGTACTCACCTCCGCTTTGCGCGCATTGTCGAAATAATAGCGATGACGAATGTCGCTGTTTGAAGCAAATTGTGCCCAAATTACTTCTCCGAAATGGTCTCCGTCGTAGTTATTCGCCGCTCCACCCCAGGTAAATTTCAACCCTTTCTTACCGATATATTGCACCGAATAGATGGCTCCATAGAAATGATTGTCTAACCACTTGCGACGGATCAGATCCGTGCTGGTAATGGTGTCTGAAGTCAGGATCACCGGGTCCAGACCGTAAGTCGCCATATCTTGTCCGGCTTTATATTCCTCGTAATAACCGCGACCATAAGTATAATGACCCGAAAGGTTCAAGATCCATTTTTCTGCCAAACGATGCGTGATGTGCAATTGGTAATGATCTTGTTGGTAATGGTCCACTTGATTGTCGTACATGTAGTAATTGTAAGTGCGCCCGGAATTCAATAAGTTTTCGCGATCTTCATCCGAAAGCCAGTTTCTATCAGCATAAGCCAACATTCCGGCTACATCCCCTTTCACGCGACTTTCAGGCGTTCCCCACCACGATTGGTAAGTGATTTCCTTACCAACGAATGCATTGGCTTTGATGGACGTTTTGCGCCCGATCCATTGTCCTTGCAAGAAAAACGACTTCAAATTAGAGCTAGCGCGATCGATGTATCCATCCGATTGAATGTTCGACAAACGCGCATCGAAGAAGAAGTTGTTTTGCAAACGACCGGTTCCCACTTTGATCGTGTTCTTCATGGTGTTGAACGAACCGTAAGAATTATCCAAACTTGCATACGCTTTTTCCTGCAAATTATCCGTTTTGATGTTGATACTTGCCCCAAACGCCGCAGCTCCATTCGCCGATGTTCCCACTCCGCGCTGGATCTGGATATCTTCAACAGAAGATGCGAAATCAGGCATATTCACCCAAAAAACGCCATGCGACTCCGCATCATTGATCGGAATACCGTTGATCGTAACGTTCGTACGCGTTGGATCTACACCGCGGATGCGAATCCCAGTATAACCCACTCCTGCTCCAGCATCCGAAGTACTAACTGCAGATGGCGTTTGCTCCAGCAACAAGGGAAGATCTTGTCCAAAGTTATTGCGCTGCAAACTCTCTTTCGTTACCGTGGAATAGGTCATTGGATCTTTGTTCACACGCGTGGCATCGACAATCACATCCCCGATAACGGTTGCTGAAGGAATCAGCTGTACGTAAATGTCGCCGCTTTTCCCCGGCTCGTATGTAAACTCGCGGGGTTCGTAACCCGGAAAACTTACTTGAATTCCGATGTACTCCTTGTCTTTGATCTCGAAGGAGAATTTTCCTTCCGCATCTGTTGTTGCTTCAAAATACGTTTCAGAAACCCGAATCACCGCACCAATGATCGGTTGTTTGAACTCATCTACCACGATACCGGTAACTTTACCTCCGTCGTATTCTTGCGACCAAACGTTCATCCCGAACAGGATGGCCACCAAACCTAACATGAATCTCGTTTTCATTTTTAAATAAAATAAAACAAGAACAAGGGGCTAATTCTCTGGTGAATAATTAGCATTAATAAATTGTCGTATCATTTTCCCTACGCAGGCATTACCCTGACAGGTTCAATGGGTATAATCTCAGCCGTTGTGTATCAAACGGCACCCCTTTGAGACGGAACAAAATTAAGGGTTAAATGGTTATTTGCCAAAATTGGCAGAAAAAAACTGGATCAATGCAGTTAAAGAACTATCCTCCAAGGTCTTCGTCACGGAAATACCCTGATCTCTCAAATATCCCTCGGTACTTTTCCCCCAAGCCACAACACCGGAACTTGCCGGAAGCGAGTTTGTTTTTAAGAAGGCTCGGACATTGCTCGGACTGGTAAATACGTACCAATTGCAGGCTTCAATAGCTTGCTGTTTTTCACCGGTCCGGTAGACAATCACCTCTTGTTTTTGTACATCGGGAATAATACCGGAAATGGATTTCAACGATTGATCAGAAATCGGGAAAAAGACGCTGCGGTCACCCAACCACGAACGAAATTGAGTTGCTACTTCTCCCGGATTTGCCGGATTAGCTCCAATGAAAGATGCTTGTTTGCCGAAAGTATGCAACGCTTGAGCAGTTCCTTGACCGATACATGCGTAGATCGCGTCATTATTCGGACATGCCTCCAGAAAAAAACGAACAGATCGTGGGGAAGTAAAAAAAACGACCGCTGGTTCTTGTGGACAGCTAAAAGGAACAGCTTCGAATTGGATAAATGAATGACACTTGGTTTGATGCCCGTTTTCTCGGCACCAAGCGATCCACTCACGGATTTCTGCTTCTTCTTTCGACAGAAAAATGATCATTCCTGATCGTCTTCTTCCTCAGTCAATAATGCTTCCAACACCACATCCACCATTTCCAGGTCGTGCGGCCCTTCGAATTCATACCACTGTGCTCCAGCCTCCCACTCGTGGGCAAAAGCGACCAACAAACGGCCATCTTCCGGACAGTAAGCACCAAGCGGCAACTGACAACCTCCTTGTAAACGGTTGAGCACTGTACGTTCCAAAGCAATTTGGGATTGGATATCAATGTGGTTCATGTCCTGCAAGAATTCGAACAATTCTTTATCGGTTTCGCGAATTTGCAAAGCCAAAACCCCTTGCGCCGGGGCTGGTACGAATTGTTCCGGATCCAGGATCTCTTCATGCATTCCTTGCAGGTCTAACTGCAAACGGTCCAAGCCCGCTTTTGCCAACAAGATCGCATCGTATTCGCCAGCCACCAATTTTTGCAAACGCGTTGGTACATTCCCACGCAGGTCTTTGATCGTCACGTCTTCACGGAAACCGATCAATTGCGCTTTGCGACGTGCAGAGGATGTTCCTACAACAGCACCGGCTTTCAAGTTCCAAAACTCGTTATGATCAACCGCTCGTGGATGGATCAACAATACATCAGCGGGATTTTCTCGCTCAGAAACCGCTGCAATGATCAATCCTGCAGGAGGAGTAGTTTCCAGATCTTTGTGTGAATGCACAGCTAAGTCGATCGTGTTGTCCAACAAGGCTTGTTCGATCTCTTTGGTAAAGAATCCTTTTCCTTCCAATTTATCGAAGCTCAAATGTTGGATCTGATCACCTTGTGTTTTGATCACAGTAATGCTCACAGTAGCTCCAAGAGCTTCCAGTTGTCGTTTCACATGATTTGCTTGCCACAGGGCCAAGTCACTGCCACGAGATCCGATTCGTATTTCGCGCATAAAGCTTTATGATTTAATCAAGATTTCTTTTGCCATGAGCATCGGCATACTCATGTACTTTTTCTCCATGTAGGCGGTAATTTTTTCCAAAACCTCCAAGGAATTTTCATCCAACTGTTCGATCTCATTCTTAAAGACCTCGTTGAATGCCGCCGCTTTGATCTCCTTCACCATTTGAGGAACCGGACGCATCGCCACTTCGATCTCACGCATCTTTGCTATGCGTTTGAATTCTTCCAAAGCTTCTGCAACGATTGCTTCTACATGAGCAATCTCTTGTGAGCGCTCTTGCAAATTATTGTCAGAAATGCGTTGCAATACATTGATGGAGATCTGACGCGTTGGGAAACGGTCGTGCACCTCATCTGCGATATCATTTGGCAAAGCCAAATCGATCGTGATCTTTGGTTGGGTATCTCCTTGCAGTAATTTTTCGTACAAAGCCGCATCTACTAAAGCATGATCAGCTCCGGTACAAGCAACGAGGATATCAAAACCTTTCGTATAATTCGGTAATTCAGATAAAGGGTAAGCTAAGCCTCCCAACTCTTCTGCCAATGATTGTGCCTTGTCCAAAGAACGGTTGAAGATCGCAAACTGATTCATTCCGTGTTTCTTCAAAAAGCGGGTCATAGCGGTATTCGTAACACCTGCACCCACGACCAAAACACGGGCGTCAGAAGCTACGTCCATACTTTGCAAACGCTGATACGCAATGGAAACTACTGAAACCGGTTTTTGAGAGATCTTGGTCTCGGTATACACGCGCTTCGCTGTTTCGATGGTATGACGGATCAACACGCGGATAAAATCACCTGATAGTCCCAATTCGCGCGACTGCTCATAGCTCTGACGCACTTGCGTGATGATCTCACGTTCACCAACCACCAAGGAATCGATGCTCGAAGCCACTTTCAAAACGTGTTCAACCGCGTCGATACCGGTCATTACTGCCGCACTGGCTGCATAAAAACCAAGGTCTTGCGAATCGAATTCCGGATACAGACTTGCAAAGAAGTTTGACAAGAAATCAGTGTCCACTTGTTGAGCAGTCACTAATTGGTATTCCACGCGGTTACATGTAGACAGGAATAAAACTTCTTCGATATTCAGGGCAAGCTTTACAGCAGTGAAACGTGCTTGTTGCATTTCAGTAGCAATGTGTAATCGCCCAATATGAGCAACATCCAAATTGCGGTGTGTAAATGCGATTGTATGAAACTGTCGTATCACGGTAGTGCTTTTCCTCTAGCTACCCACAAAATTCGCTATCGATTCGCAGAAAATTGTCAGAATTCTGTCAGAAACACTAATTTAGAATGGATATAAACAAATTTGCCGCAGCCTGTTCATAACTTCTGCAGCTCGCATGAATTGGGTGGTTTTGAAAACCAATGACTTAGCTTAAACCTGGTGATTTCGATGCAGGTCGTAAACGATCCCATCCGACAAACCGATTTTCGGAACAAACAATTCCTTTGCCTGCAATTCTTCCAAGCAAAAACGGAATATTTCCAATGCAGGAACAATTACATCTGCGCGATCGGGCTTTAATTGGAACTGATCCATGCGCTGTCCAACCGACAATGGTTCCAATGATTCGTGCAGTTTTTTTAATTCAGACAATTTCACTGCTTCCTTTTCCTTCAGACCAAGTAATTTGTGGATCTTATTGATGTTTCCACCCGTTCCGTACACCAAATGGGGATCTTTCTCCACATGTTCATTGATCCACTCCTTCATTTGTTTCCAGTCCTTTTTTTCGACCTTTCCTTTGAGCATACGCACCGTTCCAATATCGAAACTTTTGGCTGCCACGCGTTCTCCATGTTCGAACACATTGATCTCTGTAGAACCACCACCCACATCGATCACCAAATACGGCTTTTCTCGAGCAATGTCTAGCAGGGCAAAGGTCCCAAAGATTAGTCGGGCCTCTTCATCTCCGGAAATGATCTCGATCTCGATCCCGGTTTTTTCTTTTACCAATTCGATGACTTCCGAACCATTGGAAGCATCACGCATGGCACTTGTAGCACAAGCGCGTAGAGCTTTTACGCCAAATATCTCGGCGATCAAGCCAAAGGCCTGCATACTCTTGACAAAATCTGAGATCTTTTTGTCCGACAGTTTTCCGCCATCAAACACTTCTTCTCCCAAGCGCAAAGGCAAACGGGTGTAAGACACTTTTTGAATATAGGCATGGCCGTTCTCGTGCTCGATCTTTCCGACCAACAAGCGTGCGGCATTGGAACCAATATCAATTGCGGCGTATTTCTGGGACTTTTTCACGTGGATCGCTGCTTTCAATTACAATTTCGCTGCTGCAATCACCGTATCTCCTTCTGCCTCAATGTCTGTCACCAAACCTTCGATCGGATTCACGCTGAACTGCAACTCGTTTGCCAATACTTCCTCGCAAATGAATTGTTTGTTCAACTCGGCTGCTTGCTGAATGAAAGCGGATGTTTTCAAAGTCAAAACGATGCGATCCGTTACTTCAAATCCGGAATCTTTGCGCAAATTCTGTACGCGATTCACCAATTCACGAGCAATTCCTTCCATACGCAAGGATTCTGTGATCGTGTTGTCCAAGGCAACTGTCAAACCGTTCTCGGAAGCCACCAAGAATCCCGGAATGTCCTCTGCTCGGATATCGAAATCGCCTAAATCCAAGGTGATGTTCTCGCCGTCGATCTCTCCTGACCAACCGTTATTCAGCTCAATACCAGCAATTCCAGCTTGATCCAATCCTTGAACCAGCGCCGAGATCGCTTTCATTTGTTTCGGATATTTCGGACCGATCGTTTTGAAATTCGGTTTGATCGACTTGACAAAGATGTTGTTATCTGCATCCAGCAATTCCAGTTCTTTCACGTTTACTTCCGACAAAATCAGGTCCTGCACGTGTTGAATGTTCTTCGCAAACGCTGCATTCAAAACCGGAACCATGATCTTCTGCAAAGGTTGACGCACGCGGATCTTTTCTTTCTTACGCAAGGCCAACACCAAAGAAGATACGTTTTGAGCAATCTCCATTTGTGCTTCCAAGTCTGTATCGATCCATGCCGTATTCACTTTCGGAAACAAAGCCAAATGCACGGAATTCACAGCATGACGCTTCGTTACGGTATTCAGATCATTGAACAACTGATCCGTAAAGAACGGCGCAATTGGCGATGCCATTATCGTTACCGCCTCCAAACATGTGTACAACGTTTGATAAGCAGCAATCTTATCTGCTGTGTAATCACCTTTCCAGAAACGGCGGCGACACAAACGCACGTACCAGTTCGACAATTGATCGCTCACAAAGTCCTGGATCAATCGTCCAGCACGTGTAGGTTCAAAGCTTGTGTATGCCTCATCCACTTCTTGGATCAACGAATTCAATTTCGACAAGATCCAACGATCGATCTCCGGACGCTCATTCAATGGAATTTCAGCCTGTTCAAAGGAGAAACCATCGATATTTGCATACAATGAGAAGAAGGAATAGGTGTTGTACAAGGTTCCGAAGAACTTGCGCTGTACCTCAGTGATTCCATCCACATCAAATTTCAAGTTATCCCAAGGCTGCGCATTCGTGATCATGTACCAACGCGTAGCATCCGGACCGTATTTTTCAAGTGTTTCGAACGGATCAACGGCATTTCCAAGACGTTTCGACATTTTTTGTCCGTTCTTGTCCAAAACCAAGCCATTTGAAACGACACTTTTGTAAGCTACTGAATCAAAAACCATAGTTGCGATCGCGTGCAGCGTATAGAACCAACCTCGAGTCTGATCCACTCCTTCCGCAATGAAATCGGCCGGATAGGCTCCGTGTTGATCGATCAATTCTTTGTTTTCGAACGGATAATGCCATTGTGCATACGGCATCGCTCCGGAATCAAACCACACGTCGATCAAGTCAGTTTCGCGTTTCATCGGTTTGCCGCTCGGAGAACGCAAGATGATGTTGTCCACGTAGTTCTTGTGCAAGTCGATATGCGCGTAATTTTCTTTCGAGAAATCATTCGGAACAAAGTTCTTCAACGGATTTTCAGTCATCAAACCAGCTGCAACAGCCTCGTCACATTTCGCTTTCAATTCTTCCACCGACGAAATGCAAACGCGCTCATCGCCATCCTCTGTTGACCAAATTGGAATTGGAATACCCCAATAGCGCGAACGGCTTAAGTTCCAATCGTTGGCATTTTTCAACCATTCTCCAAATCGACCTGTTCCGGTAGAAGCCGGTTTCCAATTGATCGTATTGTTCAAAGCGATCATGCGCTCTTTGACATCCGTTACGCGAATGAACCACGAATCCAATGGATAGTATAAGACCGGTTTATCTGTTCTCCAGCAATGCGGATAGCTGTGTTCGTATTTTTCGATCTTGAACGCTTTGTTTTCGATCTTCAATTTCAAAGCGATACGCTCGTCCACCGACATATAGCCCTTCAATTCCGGGATGATGGTTTTCAATTTCTCCCGTTGAATGTTTAGTTCAATCTCCTTTTCAGCATCCGTCAAATAATCCGCTTTCACATACTCGTTTGCCAAGCCAAAGATCGGGTCGCTCACTTCCGGACGGAAACGACCGCGCAGATCTACTAAGGGAACAGGATTTCCTTTTTCGTCTAAAACCAACATAGCAGGAACCCCAGCTTCCGCAGCTACCTTGGCATCATCCGCACCAAATGTCGGTGCAATATGCACGATTCCGGTACCGTCTGAAGTCGTGACGAAATCTCCCGAGATCACTCGAAATGCTTCCTCCGGTTTTTCGTGTGGTAAGGCTCCTTTGATCAGTTGTTCGTAACGAATTCCGACCAAGTCTTTTCCCGTGCATGATCCTAGAACGACAAAAGGAATATTCTTTCCTGATTTGTCGTAGGCATTTAATTCATCCGCAGATTCCGCGGCTACAAAGCCCTTCCCGAAATGCTTTCCAACCAATTCTTTCGCCAAGACAACCTGTACGCGTTCATGCGTGTATGCATTGAAGGTTTCCACCAATACGTAATCGATGTTTGGTCCCACACACAATGCCGTATTTGAAGGCAAGGTCCATGGGGTGGTCGTCCAGGCAAGGAAGTATGAATTTTGGGAAAATGATCCTCCTCCAAAGGGGGAAACCGAACCTTCCGAAATTTTAAACTGTGCCACAACCGTTGTGTCTTTCACATCGCGGTAACAACCTGGTTGGTTGATCTCGTGGGATGACAAACCGGTACCTGCAGCAGGCGAATATGGTTGGATAGTATATCCTTTGTACAACAGGTTCTTATTGTATAACTGACCCAACAACCACCACACAGATTCCATGTATTTCGAATCGTAGGTGATGTAAGGATCATCCATATCTACCCAATAACCCATTTGTTCTGTCAAACGGTTCCAGATATCGGTGTAACGCATGACCGCCTCACGACATGCTTTGTTGTAATCGTCAACAGAGATTTTCTTACCGATATCTTCTTTGGTAATGCCTAATTCTTTTTCAACGCCCAACTCCACAGGAAGTCCGTGCGTATCCCAACCGGCTTTACGCTTTACTTGTTTGCCTTTCAAGGTTTGGTAGCGACAGAAAATATCCTTGATAGATCGCGCCATTACATGGTGAATTCCAGGCAATCCATTTGCCGAAGGCGGACCTTCGAAAAACACAAACGGTTCCGCTCCTTCACGGGAAGTGATCGACGCTTCGAACACTTTTTCGGTGTTCCATTTGTCTAAAACTTGCTTCGCCACATTGGGCAAATTCAATCCATCGTATTCTCTGTACTTGAGGCTCATCTAGTAAAACGATTTGTAATTATCTTCAATTCAAGCGCGTAAAGGTACTAAAAATGCTAGTTTACGTTG
>VFQT010000961.1_pt1 | contig 38049 bp, 38 predicted proteins | sample 3512381 | NCBI WGS metagenome assembly VFQT01 (sample SAMN10412376, study PRJNA504923) | tailings metagenome | isolation source: Relicate 2 Philex TSF3 active mining site | place: Philippines: Tuba, Benguet | collected 2017-08-29 | reverse complement strand
CGCGCGCGGGCCGCAACCACTTCAGGGTTGTCAGACTTCACCGCGCTGGATATCACCACCACGTCGGCGCTGCTGACATGGCTGGCCGCGTGTCCGATGCGTACCTGCGCACCGAGGGCGGCAAGACGCCGTGTGGCACTGCCCTCGCTCAGGTCGGAACCGCTGACCGCATAACCGAGATTCAGCAGCACCTCCGCGATCCCGCTCATCCCGGCGCCGCCGATGCCGACAAAATGCACGTTGCGGACCTTGTGTCTCATGAATGCGCCCTCATGCCGGCACCAGCTCCATGCAGATGTCGGCCACTTTCTGCGCCGCACCCGGCTTGCCCACCGCGCGCGCGGCACGGGCCATCTCCAGCAGTTTCTCTCGGGTCATGCCGTGCAGCACCCCGGCCAGCGACTGGGGGGTCAGCGACGGCTGCGGCATAAGCAGTGCAGCACCGCGATCGGCGAGGTAGCGCGCATTGCGTGTCTGGTGGTCATCGACCGCATGCGGAAACGGCACCAGGATGCTGCCCACGCCGGCAACGGCCAGTTCGGTGACCGTGGTCGCGCCCGAACGGCAGACGATCAGGTCGGCCTCGCCGTAACGGGCCGCCATGTCCTCGACGAAGGCCAGTACCTCGGCGTCCACTCCGGCATCGCGGTAAGCCTGACGCACGTTCTCCGCGTGCGCGGCGCCGGCCTGGTGCACCACGATCGGCCGCTCCGCGGCGGCCAGCAGCGCCAGCGCTCCCGGCATGATGTCGTTCAGTCCCTTCGCGCCCAGACTGCCGCCGACGACAAGCAGGCGCAGCGGACCGCTGCGGTTGGCGAACCGCGCTTCCGGGGGTGGCAGGTTGACGATCTCCGCGCGCACGGGATTGCCCGACCAGATCACGTCGACGCGACCTTCAAAGGCGTCGGGAAAAGCCGAAAGCACACGGTCGGCAACGCCGGCCAGCACGCGGTTGGCCAGCCCCGGCACCGCGTTCTGCTCATGAATCACCAGCGGCTTGCCGAACAGCGAGGCCATCATGCCCCCGGGAAACGCCGCGTAGCCGCCCATGCCGAGCACGACATCGGGTCGCAGACGGAAAATCGCCGCCGCGCTCTGCCAGAAAGCGACCAGCAGTGCCGCCGGCAGCACCAGTTTGCGCAGCAGCCCCTTGCCCCGCACGCCGCCGAAACTGATCCAGGTCGCCGCATAGCCGCGCTGCGGCACCAGCCGCTCCTCCATGCCGCCCCGGGCGCCGAGCCAGACCACCTTCCAGCCGCGCGAGCGCATGACATCGGCAACATCCAGCCCCGGGAAAATGTGGCCGCCCGTGCCGCCGGCCATGACGAGCAGGGTCCGGTTCATACCGTAAACCCTCTCGCCAGTTGCCGGTTTTCCCAGTCGACGCGCATCAGCACCGCCAGCGCGCAACAGGTTGCGAGTATCGCGCTGCCGCCGAAGGACAGCAGCGGCAGGGTCAGCCCCTTGGTCGGCAGCACGCCCATGTTGACGCCCATGTTGATGATCACCTGCACACCGATCCACAGACCGATGCCCTGTGCGACCAGGGCGGCAAACGGCCGCTCGAGTTCGATCGCCCTGCGGCCGATGGCAAAAGCGCGCCATACCAGCCAGGAAAACAGCAGGATGATCACCAGCACGCCGGCAAATCCCAGTTCTTCGGCAATCACCGCGAGCAGGAAATCGGTGTGCGCCTCGGGCAGGTAGAAGAGTTTTTCGACACTGGCACCGAGTCCGACGCCGAACCATTCGCCGCGGCCGAAGGCGATCAGCGCATGCGACAGCTGGTAGCCCTTGCCGTAGGGATCGGCCCAGGGATCCATGAAGCCGATCACCCGCTGCATGCGATAGGGGCTGGTCCAGATCAGCAGCAGGAAGCCGATCACCAGCATCACGATCAGCCCGGCAAACAGGCGCCAGTTCATGCCGCCGAGGAACAGGATGCCCATGGCGATCACGGTGATCACCGCAAATGCGCCGAAATCGGGTTCGCGCAGCAGCAGCCCCCCGGTCAGCAGCATCACGCCGAACATCGGCAGGAAGCCCTTGCGCAGGCTGTGCATGAACGCTGCCTTGCGCACGGTGTAGTCGGCGGCGTAAAGCACCGCCGCCAGCTTCATCAGCTCCGAAGGCTGCAGGTTGAACACATACAGCGACAGCCAGCGGCGGCTGCCGTTGACCTCACGGCCGATGCCGGGGATCAGCACCAGAGCCAGCAGGCCCAGCCCGCCGAGAAACAGGAAGGGCGCGGCCTGCTGCCATACCCGAAGCGGCACCTGGAACACCATTGCGGCGGCGATCAGGCTGATCGTCACGAACAGGGCATGCCGCGTCAGGTAGTACATCGAATTGTTGCCGGTGAGGCGGCTGCCTTCGGCGCTGGCGATCGAGGCCGAATACACCATGACCAGGCCCAGCGCGAGCAGCAGCACGGTGGACCAGATCACGGCCTGGTCGTATTCGGCAACCGCGCCGCGCTGGTTCATCGTCGCGAAATAGCGGCTCACCCGCGCCTCCGCTGCAGGGATGCCACGGCTTCGGCAAACGCCTCGGCGCGATGCACATAGTGGCGGAACATGTCATAACTGGCGCAGGCCGGGGACAGCAGCACGGCATCACCCGGGCGGGCAGCATCGAACGCCATCTCGACGGCCTGCGCCATGTCGGCGGCATTGAACAGTGGAACCGCCGCGCCGATTGCCGCGGCGACCCGGGGCGCATCGCGGCCGATCAGCACCACGGCCCTCGCACGTCCACGCACGGCTGCGGCCAGCGGCGCGAAATCCTGTCCCTTGCCGTCACCGCCGGCAATCAGCACCACCGGCTCGCGCAGGCCTGTCAGCGCGGCAACCGTCGCCCCGACATTGGTGCCCTTGGAATCATCGTAAAACGATATATCATTGATTTTATTTATTAATTTAACCCGGTGCGGCAAACCACCAAACGCTGTCCAGCCTTGCACGATGGCCGCATCGTCAACCCCGATCGCCCGGCACAGCGCGGCCGCAGCCAGCGCATTCGCCGCGTTGTGCAGTCCCGCCACATGCAGCGCCGCCACCGGCGCCAGCGCCAGTCCACCGCGCTGCAGATTCGCATCGGCATCGGCACCGGACAGGCCCCAGTCCTCGTCCCCCTGCGACCGATCCAGCCCAAACGTTGCCATCCGCCGTCCCGGCCGCGCCATGCCGGCGCTGCGCGGATCCTCTCGATTGAGCACCTGGACACCGTCACCGGCAAAAATCCGCGCCTTGGCCGCCGCGTATTCCTCCAAACCGTCATAGCGGTCGAGGTGGTCCTCCGAAATGTTGAGCACTGTGGCCGCCTGAGGGCGCAGCGAATCCGTGCTCTCCAGCTGGAAGCTCGACAGTTCGAGCACGAACGCGCCGGGCATTGCGGCGCCATCCTCCACTGCGGACAAAGCGTCGAGCACCGGCAGGCCGAAATTGCCGGCCAGCACCGGACGCAATCCGGCGGCAGCGCAAATCTCCCCGGCCATGGCAGTCACCGTACTTTTGCCGTTTGACCCGGTGATCGCCACAACCGGGGGCGCATCGCCACGCTGCGCCAGTGCCTGCGCAAACAGCTCGATGTCGCCGACGACAGGGATTCCGCGCCGCGCCGCATCCGCGATGGCGCCGCGTCGGCGGTCGACACCCGGACTCACCGCCACAACTTCGGCCTCCGCTAGCGCGGCATCGGGAGCGACGCCGAGGGACAGCGCAATCCCCGGGTAATCCCGCTGCAACACCGCCGCCTGGGGCGGCCTGTCGCGACTGTCGGTGACGCTGACCCGGGCGCCCTGCCGCTTCAGCCAGCGTGCCAGCGACAGGCCGGTATCACCGATGCCCACCACCACGATCCGCGTGCCGTCGAGGACCAGCATCAGCAGCAGCCCTCCGCTCCCGCAGACGCATGCAAACAGCGGGGGCTGCCGCACCGCTCCGGCGTCCTGAGGGTTTGATTGAAGTGCATGCATCCGGGTTCTGTTGCGCATCTCATCGCAGCTTCAGCGTCGACAGGCCGACCAGCACCAGCATCATCGTGATGATCCAGAAACGGACGACGACCTGGTTCTCCTTCCAGCCCTTCAGTTCATAGTGATGGTGCAGCGGCGCCATGCGGAATATGCGTTTGCCGGTCAGCTTGAACGACGCCACCTGCAGCATCACCGACAGCGTCTCGACGACGAACACGCCGCCCATGATGAACAGCACGATTTCCTGGCGTACGATCACCGCGATGGTCCCCAGCGCCGCGCCCAGCGCCAGCGCGCCGACGTCGCCCATGAACACTTCCGCCGGATAGGCGTTGAACCAAAGGAAAGCGAGTCCAGCGCCCGCCAGCGCGCCGCAGATAACCGCCAGTTCGCCGGCGCCGGGAATGTACGGAAACGCCAGGTACTTGGCGAACACCGCGTTGCCGGCCACGTAGGCGAACACGCCCAGCGCGCTGCCGACCATCACCGTTGGCATGATCGCCAGCCCGTCGAGGCCGTCGGTAAGGTTGACCGCGTTGCTGGTGCCGACAATGACGAAATAGGTCATCACGATGAAGCCGACCGCGCCCAGCGGATAGGCCACCTGCTTGAAAAACGGCACGATGAACTCGGTCTGCGCCGGCAGGTTGGTTGAATAGGCCAGGAAGATCGCGGCGCCAAGGCCGATCACCGACTGCCAGAAAAACTTGGCCTTCGCCGACAGCCCCTTGGGATTGCGGTGCACGACCTTGCGGTAGTCATCGACCCAGCCGATGGCGCCGAACCCCATGGTGACGATGAGCACCACCCAGACATAGCGGTTCTGCAGGTCGGCCCAGAGCAGCGTGGTGATGATGATTGCCACCAGGATCAGAGCCCCGCCCATGGTCGGCGTGCCGGCTTTGACCAGATGGGTCTGCGGTCCGTCATCGCGCACCGCCTGCCCGATCTTGTACGCGGTGAGCTTGCGGATCAGCATGGGGCCGACCATGAAGGAGATCAGCAGCGAAGTCAGGCAGGCCAGCACCGCGCGCAGCGTCAGGTAACTGAATACGTTGAAGGCGCGGACATGCTGTTCCATCCATTGCGCCAGTTCAAGCAGCATCCCTAGGCTCCCGCCGTTGCGTCTTCAAGACTGCGGACCACGCGTTCCATCTGCATGAAACGCGACCCTTTCACCAGCACCGTATCGCGGGAACCCAGCGCCGCACCGACGCCGTCGAGCAGCGACCCGATGTCCGCACAATGCAAGGCGCCCTTGCCGAACGCGCGGACCGCATGCACGCTCAGGTCACCCAGCGCGAACAGCGCGTCGATGCCGCGATCCCGCGCATACGCGCCGATCTCGGCATGGAAATCCGCCCCCTGGTCGCCGACCTCGCCCATGTCGCCGAGCACCAGCAGCCTGCGTCCCGGCGCGCGCGCCAGAACGTCGATGGCGGCGCGCACCGAATCGGGATTCGCGTTGTAGGTGTCGTCGATCAGCAGCGCGCCCTGGCGGCTGCGCCGGATCTGCAGCCGCCCCTTGACCGCGGCAAAACCGGACAGCGCGCGCACGCAGGCTTCGAGCGTGGCGCCGGCGGCAGTGGCTGCCGCGATGGCTGCGAGCGCGTTGCGCGCGTTGTGCTCTCCGGCCACGGGCAGATCGAAAGCGGCGGTGGCTTCAGGCGTGCGCACCGCGAGACGCGCGGAGGCGGCCTGCAGGCTGCAGGATGCGCTGACCGCCGCCCGGGGATCGAGGCCGAAGTCGCGCACCCGGCGCCTGCCGGCGGCTGCACGCCAGACGCCGGCGTGTTCGTCATCGGCATTGATGACCGCAACGCCGTCCGAAGGCAGCGCACTGATCAGGCTGGCATGTTCGGCGGCGACATCGGCCACCGAATGCATGAACTCCTGATGTTCGCGCTGCGCGTTGTTGACAACCGCGATCGTTGGTGCCGCGATGTCCGCAAGTTCCGCGGTTTCACCGGGATGGTTCATGCCGATCTCGACCACGCCGACGCGATGCGCCTCGCGCAGCGTCAGCAGCGTCAGCGGCAGGCCGATGTGGTTGTTGAGGTTGCCGCGCGTCGCCAGCACCGCGTCCTCGCCGCAGTGCGCGCGCAGGCAGGCCGCGATCATCTCCTTGACCGTGGTCTTGCCGTTCGATCCGGCCACGCCAACCAGGGGAATATCGAAACGCCGGCGCCAGTGCGCGGCCAGCGCGCCAAGCGCAACAGTGGTGTCGTCGACCGCAACAGCAGGCAGCGGCGCAGCATCGGCATGGCCGCGCTCGATCAGCGCGGCGGCGGCGCCGGCTGCAGCGGCTTTTGCCACAAAGTCATGGCCGTCATAGCGCTCGCCGCGCAGTGCGACAAACAGGTCGCCGGACTTCAGTGTGCGGCTGTCGGTGCAGACGCCGGCGAAACGCACATCGCTGCCGAGCAATTCGCCGCCGAGTACGGTTGCCGCATGGGCCAGCGTCATCACCTCGCCCTCCCCGCCAGCGCGGCGCGCACCACGGCGGCGTCGCTGTAGCGCCGGCGCACACCGCGGATTTCCTGATACTGCTCATGGCCTTTGCCGGCAACGAGCACGATGTCGCCGCGGCGGGCCCCTGCCAGCGCCTTTCGTATCGCCAGGCGCCGGTCGATGATCTGTTCGTGCCTGCCGCGGACGCCGCTCGCGATCTGCGCGATGATGGCCGCCGGATCCTCACTGCGCGGATTGTCGCTGGTGATGATCAGGTGGTCGGCATGTCGGGAAGCCACCTCGCCCATCAGCGGCCGCTTGCCGCGGTCACGATCACCGCCGCAACCGAACACGCACCACAGCCGCGCATTGCCGCCGCCGGCCGCACGCAGGCTCTCGAGGACCTTTTCCAGCGCGTCCGGGGTATGTGCGTAGTCGACGATCACCAGCGGTGCGCACCCGCCACCATAGCGCTCGGTGCGCCCCGGCACCGGCCCGACCCGGTGCAAGGCCGCCACCGACTGGTCGAGGCCGACGTCGCTGGCCAGCAGCGTGGCCAGCGACCCCAGCAGGTTCGTCGCGTTGAATCGTCCGATCAGCGGGCTTTCCAGCGTGGCGCGGCCCCAGGGGGACGCGATATCGAAGGAAATGCCGTCAAGACCGAGTCGAAGGTTGCGGCCCTCGACTCCGGGGACGCGCAGGCGCGCACCGCGGCACGCGAAACCGTAACCGAGCACCGTGGCGCGGCGGTGCTTCCAGCGCTGCGCCAGCTCGCGCCCGAATGCATCGTCCAGATTGACCACCGCCCGGCTCAGCGTCGGCCAGCGGAACAAACGCGCCTTGGCGGCCTTGTAACGCCGCATCGTGCCGTGATAATCGAGGTGGTCGCGCGTCAGGTTGGTCAGCATCGCCACGTCAAACTCGACACCGGCCAGACGGTCCTGCGCGAGCCCGTGGGACGAGGCCTCCATGCACACGGCCTGCGCCCCGGCACGCACGAATGCGCGCATGCGGGCATGCAGGGACACGGCATCCGGCGTGGTGTTGGCATGCGCATCCAGCCGGCCGGGAAAACCGCTGCCGAGCGTGCCGATGACCGCGCATTTTCGCCGCGTGCGGGTCAGGGCCTGCGCGATCCACTGGCTGCACGAGGTCTTGCCGTTGGTTCCGGTGACGCCGATGGTCCACAGTCGCGCGCTGGGCTTGCCGTACACCTCGCTGGCAATCACGCCGGCGTGGCTGCGCAGCTGGGCGATACCGAGGTTCGGCACCCGGAGGCGGCGGTTCCAGGCATGGCCGTCGGCCTCCCACAGCACCGAGGCGGCGCCATTCCGCACTGCCTGGGCAATGTAATCCCGCCCGTCCTGCGACACGCCGGGATAGGCCACAAAGGTATCGCCCGGCCGCACCGCGCGGCTGTCCACAGTCATCCGGCGCACGCCGAGCGCGCGCACGGCCTCAATGTCGGGTTTGCCGGCGCTCACACGTCCTCCCGCACCAGCGGCACTTCTTCCGGCGCCAGCACCGTGGTCTTGCCGGGGGCATCGGGGGGCACCGCCATCAGGCGCAGCGCGCCCGCAGCGACCAGACTGAACACCGGCGCGGCCACGGCGCCGCCGTAATGCTGACCCGCCGACGGCTCGTCGATCATCACCGCGATGATCACGCGCGGCTTCGATGCCGGCGCCATGCCGACAAACGAGGACACATATCGGTTCGCGGCGTACCCCTTGCCTTCAAGCTTGTGTGCGGTGCCGGTCTTGCCGGCCACCGTGAAACCGGCCACCTGCGCGCCCGGGGCGGTACCGCCGGGCTGTGCGGCCATTTCGAGCATGCGCCGTACCGCCTGCGCGGTTTTCGCCGAAATCACCTGCGAGCCTTCCGGGGGACCATCGCGCTTGAGCAGCGTCACCGGATACAGCACGCCATCGGATGCAAAGATGGTGTAGGCGCGGGCCAGCTGCATCAGCGAGACGGAAATGCCGTAGCCATAGGACATCGTCGCCTGCTCGATCGGCTTCCACGAGGCGTGTGACCGCAGGCGTCCTGAAACCTCGCCGGGAAATCCGGAGCGTGGCGGTGCGCCGAAGCCGGCACGGCTGAACATGCTCCACAGCATTTCCGAAGGCATCGTCAAACCCATTTTCGCGGTGCCAACGTTCGAGGATTTCTGAATGACCTGCGCGACCGTCAGCGCGCCCTGCGGGTGCGCGTCATGGATGGTGCGCTTGCCGATGGTGAGATGGCCCGGCGCGGTCTGGATCACCGTGCCCGATTCGAACAGGCCGGCCTCCAGTGCCGCGGCCGCAGTGAACGGCTTCAGTGTCGAACCGGGCTCGAACAGATCGGTGATCACGCGGTTGCGGGTGCGCTGCGCATCGACCCTGCCGCGGCTGTTCGGGTTGTAGGTCGGCAGGTTGGCCATCGCCAGCACTTCCCCGTTCTGCGCGTCGAGCACGACGATGCCCCCCGCGCGCGCGCGATGCGCAGCCACCGCCTCCTTCAGCTCGCGGAACGCCAGATACTGGATTCGCGCATCAATCGACAGCTTGAGCCGTTCGCCGTTCTGCGGCACGCGGATGCTCTCGACGTCCTCGACGATGCGGCCCAGGCGGTCGCGGATCACCCGCCGGCTGCCGGGCTTGCCGGCGAGGCGGTCCTCGAATGCCAGTTCCAGCGCCTCCTGCCCCTTGTCGTCAACGCCGGTGAATCCGATGATGTGCGCCATCACGTCGCCAGCCGGGTAGTAGCGGCGGTGCTCGCGCTGGAGGAACACCCCGGGGATTCCGAGCTGCACCACGCGCTCCGCCTGCTCGGGCGGCAGTTGCCGCTTGAGATAGACGAACTCGCGCCGGGTATCAGCCAGTTTGGCGTGCAATTCGTTCTGGCTGAGGCCGAGCAGCTGCGCGAGCCGGCGCAGGTCCGCAGGCTCGGCCTCGATGTCCGCAGGGCTCGCCGCCACCGATTCCACCGGCGTGGAAATTGCCAGCGGTTCATTGTTGCGGTCGACGATCATGCCGCGGCTCGCGCCGATCTCGACGACGCGCGAATAGCGTGATTCGCCCTTGCGCTGCAGAAAATCGTTGTTCAGTGCCTGCAGCCACAGCGCGCGCCCGGCCAGCCCGACAAACCACGCGGCCAGCACGATCAGCACAAGATTTGAACGCCAGGCCGGCAGGTTCGGCGCAGGTGCCCGGTTCAATGCCGGCTTCACGGCTGCGCTCCGGGACGCTGCGGCTGCACCACCTCGATGCGCCCTGCGGCCGGCAGGCGCATGCTCAGTTCGCGCGTGGCGATGCGCTCGATGCGCGCATGCGTCGCCCAGGTGCCCTGCTCCAGCTGCAGCTGCCCCCACTCGACATCCAGTTGCTTGGCCGCCGCCTGCTCCTTCTGCAGCTCGACATACAGCTTTCGCGCCTTGTGCTGCGAGGCGACCAGCGCCATGGCGCAGGCCACCAGCGCGGCAAGCATCAGGAATGTGGCGCGCGCGGTCATGCCGCCGCGGCCTCCGTCCTTTCGGCAGTCCGCATCACCGCGCTGCGCGCGCGCGGGTTGCCGGCGGTCTCCCGTTCACCGGCACGCACCGCGCGGCCGATCAGCCGCATGCGCGGAAGGGGCAGGTCACTGGCACGCACGGGCAGGCGGGCCGGCAGCACATCGGCCTGCGACTGCGTGCGCATGAATCGCTTGACGATGCGGTCCTCGAGGGAATGAAAACTGATCACCACCAGCCTGCCGCCCGCCCCGAGCAGGGCCACGCACTGCGGCAGCACTAGCGATAGCTCCTCAAGCTCCTGATTGACGTGAATCCGTAGAGCCTGAAACGTGCGCGTCGCCGGATCCTGGCGTGGTTCGCGCGTGGGAACGGCATCTGCCACGATCGCGGCAAGTTTTCGTGTGGTGTCAACAGGTCCCCGCGCCCTAGCCGCAACAATCGCTGCTGCAATCTGTTTAGCAAACCGTTCTTCGCCATGGTCCCTGATCACCTCCCTGATCTTTGACTCTTCCGCCGTCGCGAGCCAATCCGCGGCGCTGACCCCGCACTCCGGATCCATGCGCATGTCGAGCGGCGCATCGCTCCGGAAACTGAACCCGCGGCGACCATCGTCCAGTTGCGGTGACGACACGCCGAGGTCGAGCAAAATCCCGTCCACTTTCGAAATTCCCAGTTCCTGCATCACGCCGCGCAGGCGGCTGAACGGGCTGCGCACGATCATGAACCGCGGATCGCTCAAGGCCGCTGCCGCCCGCACCGCCTCGGGGTCGCGGTCCAGAGCGAACAGCCGCCCCTGCCCACCCAGCTTTTCCAGTATCCGGCGGCTGTGACCGCCGCGTCCGTACGTGCAGTCGACATAAGTGCCGCCAGACCGGATGTTCAATGCCTCTACAGCCTCCTCCGCGAGCACCGCGACATGCGCGCTGCCGGTCACAAGGAGAAATCCTCCAGTTCCGTCGGCAGCCCGCCCGCGCCGAAGCCGCCGGCGCTGTCGATGAGCTGCGTCCAGCGCTCGTCATTCCACAGTTCGAATTTTTTCCCCTGCCCGACCAGCACGACGTTTTTTTCCAGTTGCGCGTAACGACGCAGCTCCGGCGTGATCAGCACGCGGCCGGCGCCATCCATGTCGACATCAACCGCGAAACCGATCAGCCGCCGCTGCAGTTCGCGCACGCGCGGATCAAGGTTGGACAGGCCTTCAAGTTTTTGCTGGATCAGTTCCCAATCAGGAAGCGGATAGATCAGCAGGCAGCGATCGGCATCCGCGGTGATGACCAGGTGGCCCGCGCAACGTTCGAGCAGCGTGTCGCGATGGCGTGCCGGTACGGCAAGCCTGCTTTTGCTGTCGAGATTGAGTTGTGCGACTCCGCGGAACACTTGCGCCCCCTTGCAAGGCGGGAGAACGGCCCGAGCGGACCCATCCGACGGCTTTTCTCCCACTTTTTACCACTTCATCCCACTATAAATAAGCAGGATGGCAAGGTCAAGTGGCGATTTACCAAATTCCTTTTTTACGACAACGACTTACACGCAATTGTTGAGGTCCGGATTCAGTGTTTTTTGGTCCAGAAATAAACCAATGGAAACAAAGGGATATTACGCGTACTGAAAGTAGCGCATTAAGTAATTCTGCTTAAAAATCAGGCAATTAGGGAATTTCCACCGTCGCCAGAGCCCGACAGTGCGGAAGAAACCGTGAGGAAAGGTGAAGCTGGCCGTTAAGCCGGGTTCTGTCGTGGACAGCCATTCCTCTGGGCCGCACATCACTGCACGGCTCTAGCCACCTACCCGCAAGCTCGGCGGGACGCGTCATCGCTTGCCTATTCGGTGTTGCTCCGGGTGGAGGTTACCGCGTTTCACCCCGCAAACCTGCGATTTGCGGACTCGTCTCTGTGGCCCTGTTCCTCGCCTCACGGCGGACGGGCGTTACCCGTCACCCTACCCTGTGGAGCCCGGACTTTCCTCCATGCACGGCACGTAAAGGTTGCCCTTGACGGTTTGTTCCGCACACAGCGGCTGCCTGGCCAGCTTCGGTGTCGATGGTAGCACGCGCGACGCACAGCACCCTCATTCGCGCGCCATGCGCATCTGCCAGCCGCGCACCTGCTCAAGCAGACGGTGCAGGTGGTGATCGTGCACGCCGAGCGCATCCAGATGGCGCAGCGTATTCAGCAGGTAATCGATATTCGGGCCGCGCTCACCGCGACACGCCGCGATGATGCGCGCGGCCTCATCAATGGCGAGTCGCCCCGCGTATCCGGCATGGCCGCGGTTGGCGACAAAAGCCAGTGCCGTGCGCCGGCCGCCGGGAGCCGACACGGACAGCAGCCGCGGCCAGTACACGCCGCGGCGCATCTCGCGCTGCCACAGCGCCTCGAGTGCGGCGGATTTGTGCGGGACGGCGATCCGGTAAACGATGCCCTTGCAGGAACCGCCTGGATCAAGGCCCAGAACGAGGCCGGGGTTTGTCGCGGTGCCGCGGTAGCGGCTCGAATAAATGCAGAACGCGCGATGGTAGCCTCGCAACAAGGCAGGCTCGGCGGCAATATGGCGAAACGCCGGATCCCACATCAGGGATCCGTAGGTAAACACCCACAGATCACCGCGCGGCAGATCCAGCGTGTGATAACTGACCGGACCGGCCTCCGGCACGGCAGCAGCGCCGGATCGGCTTCGATGCCGGCGCTGAGGATTCAAGAGACGGCGATCCTCCAGCCGATCTCCGCACCAGCGCGCAGCGGCACCAGTTCGTCTGCGCCGAAAGGCACGCTGGCGGGCACGGACCAGGACTCCTTCACCAGCGTGATGGTCCCGCCGTTGCGCGGCAGCCCGTAAAAATCGGCGCCATGAAAGCTTGCAAAAGCCTCAAGCCGTTCCAGCGCGCCGGCCTGCGCAAACACCTCGGCATAGAGCTCGATGCCGGCATGCGCGGTGTACATGCCGGCGCAGCCGCAGTCATTTTCCTTGGTGTGCCGCGCATGCGGTGCACTGTCGGTGCCCAGGAAAAACTTCGGATTGCCGCCGGTCGCCGCCGCCACCAGCGCCTCGCGATGCAGTTCCCGCTTGAGGACCGGCAGGCAATACAGATGGGGCCGCACGCCGCCGGCAAACATCGCGTTACGGCTCATCAGCAGGTGATGCGCCGTGATGGTCGCCGCCACCCGCGCCGGCGCCGCCGTCACGAACTGTGCGGCTTCGCGGGTGGTGATGTGCTCCATGACCACCTTCAGCCCTGGAAAACGCTCGACCAGCGGCGCCAGCGTGCGCTCGATGAATACGCGCTCCCGGTCGAACACATCCACCGCGGCATCGGTGACTTCGCCATGCACCAGCAGCGGCATGCCCGCGGCGGACATCGCCTCCAGGACCGGAAAGCATTTTTCGATCGCGGTGACACCGGAATCCGAATTGGTTGTTGCACCGGCCGGGTAATACTTGACCGCATGCACCGCGCCGCTCTGCTTCGCGCGCATGATTTCGGCAGGCTGCGTGTTGTCAGTCAGATACAGGGTCATCAGCGGCTCGAAACGGCTGCCCGCGGGCAGCGCCGCAAGGATGCGCTCGCGATAGGCCAGCGCCAGCGCGGTGGTCGTCACCGGCGGCTTCAGGTTGGGCATCACGATGGCGCGCGCAAAACGCGCTGCGGTGTGCGGCAGCACATCGTGCATGGCGGCGCCGTCGCGCAAGTGCAGATGCCAGTCGTCTGGGCGGGTGATGGTGACGGTTTTGGTGACGGTATTCATGACCGGATGCATGGTAAACGCTGCATGATGTTCCGTAAATCCGGCACGGGTATCCGGCGGCCGTTCATGCACCGTCCCTGATCGCCAGCGCGCGTTCGTAGAGTGCGTTGCGGCTGCCGCCCGTCAGTTTCGCAGCCAGCGCGACCGCCTGCTTCAGCGGCAGCTCCCCGAGCAGGATCTGCAGCGTGCGGTCGACATCGGCAGCTTCGACCCCGGCCTTTTCGGCAGCGCCTGAAACCACCAGCACGAATTCCCCGCGCCGGTTGTTGTCATCGGCCAGCAGCCAGGGCACCGCATCTTTCAGCAGGCAGCAATGCAGCGTTTCATGGATTTTTGTCAGTTCCCTCGCGATGACCACTTCGCGCCCGCCACCGAGAATGGCGCACAGGTCGGCCGCGGATTCGGCCACGCGATGCGGTGCTTCGTAGAACACCAGGGTTGCTGTCTGCGCGGCCAGCCCCCCGATCACTCGCCGGCGTTCACCGGCGCGCGCCGGCAGGAAACCGCAGAACAGGAACCGCCCCGACTCGAAACCGCTGGCAGACAGGGCGGCCACCGCCGCACAGGGACCGGGCACCGGCACCACCGGATAACCTGCGGCACGGACCGCTGCGACCACATGCGCACCGGGATCGGCGATGCCCGGGGTGCCGGCATCGCTGACCAGCGCAACCGTCCTGCCTTCGGCCAGCATGCCGGTAATGCGCCCGGCCAGGGCGCGTTCATTGTGTTCGTGAACAGCAAGCAGTTTGCCGGTAATGCCATGGCGGTCAAGCAGCCGCGCAGTCACCCGGGTGTCCTCCGCCGCGATGATGTCCGACGCGCGCAGCACGTCGAGCGCCCGCAGGGTCACGTCCGAGAGATTCCCGATCGGCGTGGCAACTACATATAATGTGGCGCTGCCCGGCCTGATCTGGCTGCCGATCCGGCTGTTTACACTGGTTTCAGTCACAACACCCTGCTCCGCCACCGGATTTCCCTGATGAATCTGCGCCTGTCGCGCCGCTGCATCGCCCGTTTTCTGGTCAGCTTCCCGGCCTGTGCCGTGCTGGCATCCGTACTATACGGAGCACCCGCCGCGTTGGCCAGCGAAGCGGCGGCAACGCCGGCCGCAGAACCGGCGCCCCATGTCGCACTGCTGCTGCCGACGCGTTCGAAGGTGTTCGCACGGCACGCTACTACACTGCGTGACGGTTTTGTCGCCGCGTCCCGGGCCCGCGGCAAAACCCCGCTTCCGGTGCGCGAGTATGCGGTATCCGGTGAGGTCGCCGATGTCCTCGCCGGATACCGCGCGGCAATCGCAGCCGGCGCGAGGGTCGTGGTCGGACCACTGACCCGCGATGCGGTCACCGCACTCGCCTTCGGTGAGCCGGTGCCGATGCCTACGCTCGCGCTCAATATCCCGGACCAGACGGGGCGCGCCCCGGAAAACCTGTTCATGCTGAGCCTGCAGGTCGAAACCGAAGCGCGCCAGACCGCGCAAATCGCATGGCGCGACCAGCGCCGGCGCGCGGTGGTCATCGCCGGCGGCAATCAGGTGCAGCAACGCATGCAGTCAGCATTCATCGCGGAGTTCACCCGCCTTGGGGGAGCCATACTCGGCGAGCCCGTCACACCCGAACCGGCGCGGATCAGGCCGGCGCTGCGCACCGAAGCGGACATGGTCTTCCTCGCGCTGGATCACGACACGACCCGCGCAGTGCGCCCCTACCTGGGAACCATTCCGGGGTACGCCACATCCAGTGTCCATGCCGGAGACCGCGGCGTGCTTGCAGCCCACGACCTGTCCGGCATCACCTTCGTCGACATGCCCTGGCTGCTTGAGCCGGACCACCCCGCGGTGATGGTTTACCCCAGGCGCGAGGCCGGTTCTGCGGAATTCGACCGGCTGTATGCTCTCGGCATCGATGCCTGGCGCATTGCCGAATTGCTGCTCGCTGGCGCCAGGGACCTGCGTCTGGACGGCGTCAGCGGCGAACTCCAGCTCGGCCCCGGCGGAATCATCACGCGCACGCTGCGCGCCGCCCGCTACGCCGACGGCAGGTTGCGCCTCGTGGAGCCGGCAGGCCGTGAACCCGCGCGGTGAACGCGCCGAGGCGCTCGCAGCCGAATACCTGGCGCGAAACGGCCTCATCATCATCCGCCGCAACTACAGCTGCCGGTTCGGTGAAATCGACCTGATCGCACGCGACGGCGACATCATCGTGTATGTCGAGGTGCGCAGCCGCGCCGGCAACGCCTTCGGCGGCGCCGCGGCCAGCATCACAGCGGCGAAACGCAGCAAACTGCTGAAGGCGGCGCGTCACCATCTGGCGACACTGCAGCCGACGCCGCAGTGCCGGTTCGATGCGGTGCTGCTGACGGGCGATCCGCCGCGGATCGAATGGCTGCGAAACGCGATCGAGGAATAGGCTGGCCGCGCTGCCGGTTGCAGGTACAATAAGCGCGCCATGGATCTCATCAGCCGCATCAGCGAAAACTTCTCCGAAAGCGCGCATCTCAAGCTGCAGAGCATGGATGCGCTCGCTGCGCCGATCGCGGCCGCGGTGCAGCTGATGGTGCGCTGCCTTCAGTCAGACGGAAAAATCCTCGCCTGCGGCAACGGCGGTTCCGCCGCCGATGCGCAGCACTTTTCCGCGGAACTGCTCAACCGTTTCGAGGTCGAACGTCCAGGGCTTGCGGCAATGGCCCTGACCACCGACAGTTCGACCCTGACCTCGATCGCCAACGATTACGATTTCAACCAGGTGTTTTCGAAGCAGGTACGGGCACTCGGTCGCGCAGGTGACGTGTTGCTGGCCATCTCGACCAGCGGCAATTCACCGAATGTCGTCTCGGCCATCGCAGCCGCCCACGAATGCGACATGCGCGTGGTCGCCCTCACGGGTCGGAATGGCGGCAAGATCGGCGAAATACTGAGGCCTGACGACGTGCACATCTGCGTGCCCGCCGCCAGCACCGCGCGCATCCAGGAAGTGCACCTTCTGTCACTGCACTGCCTCTGCGACGGCATTGATTGTCTACTTTTGGGAGTCGAATGATGCGCAAGCTTTTCCTGCTGGGCTTTATAGCGCTGATGCCGGTGTTCGCCGGCTGCGCCGCAGTGGCCATCGGCGGCGCCGCGGCAACTGGCGTGATCGTTGCCGAAGACCGCCGTACGGTCGGCACGATCACCGAAGATCAGGGCATCGAACTCAAAGCGGCATCGCGAATCGAGGAAAAGGTCCGCGACGCGCACATCAACATCACCAGCTACAACCGCGCGGTCCTGCTCACCGGGGAAGTGCCGACCGAGGCCGCCAAAGCCGACGCCGAACGCATTGCCCGCGCCGTGGAGAATGTGCGCAGCGTATTCAACGAGCTGACGGTCGGCGCCAACAGTTCGGTGCAGGCACGCACCAACGATTCGGTCATCACCTCCAAGGTCAAGGCCCGTTTCGTCGATGGCAGCAAGTTCAGCCCGCTGCACGTCAAGGTGGTGACCGAAAACGGCGTGGTCTACCTGCTTGGCCTGGTGAAACGTCAGGAAGCCGCCGAGGCCACCGAAATCGCCCGCACCACCGGCGGCGTCAGCAAGGTGGTGCGGGTGTTCGAATACCTTGACTAAATGTCTTTTAAAAACAAATACTTACAATGATCATCCCCGGGACGCCTGCGGGCGCCCCTGTCGTTTGAGCAACCGCATCAGACTGCCGATAGCGGGCAGTTTTTCATAGAGTTCGGCGGCATCCCAGTAATCACGGTGCAACGCCACCAGCCCGTCATCATCCAGGGCAATCAGGCTTGCGCCGTGCACGCGCTGCATCTCGCCCGGCCGCCAGCGGCGGAAGCGGAACTCGAAATCCCAGGTCAGCAACACCCGCGCGCCCTCGGTCACCCGGTCGCGCACGATGAAGCGCGGCGCGTCGAGCTGGTCGAACATGTGGCGGAATATCGCGGCCACCCGCTCCCGCCCGCTGACATCGTTGAACGGGTCGACAAAGCGGCAGTCCGGCGCATAAAACCGCGGCAGCTGGGCCACCGTCCCGGGTGACAGGGTCTCGAAATAACGCACCAGTGCATCAATCCGCTCATTACTCACAGGCCCGTCCCCCTGCGTACCAGCGCGAAGTACAACCGGTATGGCAGCAGCCTGAGCAGCTTCAGCCATCCGGTAAACCGTTTCGGAAAATGGATTTCGAATTCGCCGCGCGCCAGTCCGTCAAGGATATGCCGTGCGGCCTCATCGGCCCCGATCAGGGCCGGCATGCGGAAATCATTGCGGTCGGTCAGCGGCGTCCTGACGAAACCCGGATTGACCAGAAACACGCCGATACCGCGCGGCGCCAGGTCCATATACAGGGTCTCCGCGAGATTGATCAGCGCCGCCTTGGTCGGCCCGTAGACCAGCGCCGTCGGAAGTCCACGGTAGCCGGCCACACTGGCCACGATGGCGACAGCACCCGCCTGCTGGTGCAGCAGTTGCTGCAGCACCGGCTGAAGGCAGTTGAACGTGCCGGTGAGGTTGACCTCGACCAGCCGCCGCGCCGCATCCGACTCGAGTTCCCAGGCCCGCAGCGGCTGGTGGGTACCGGCGCAGAGCAGCACGAAATCGATACCGCCCCATTCGGCGACGATCTGCCGCAGCGTCGCCGCCGCGGCCGGCGCATCGGTGACATCGAAGGGCAGCGCCAGCGCCGACCCGCCGTGGACCGAGGCCATGCGCCGGAGCTCGCCGGCATTGCGCGCGGACAGCGCTACACGCGCACCCTGTGCCAGCAGCAGGCCCGCGACCGCGGCGCCGATGCCGCTCGACGCGCCGACGACCCATACCCGGACGCCGCGCCAGTCCCGGATCGGTGTATTCAGGCTCATGGCCGTTTGCGAAAGGCGAGCGTGACCTCGCCCAGATAAATGCCGAACTTGCTCATCACCGAGCGGTTGAGCATCACCTGGTCATCCATCAGGTACATCCAGTCATCAAAGTCCACCTCCCAGGTGCGCCCGTCGACTTCCAGCTTCAGCACATAACGCCAGCGCAGGGCGTTGCCGCTGACTTCGCCGATCGCCTCGCCGACCACGTCGTCAGCGGTGCCGCGGTAGCCCCTGTCGCCGGTGCGGGTGATCGTCCACACCCGCCGGCTCTTGCTGCCGTCAGAATACTCGAAGTGCTCGTCGAGCACGCCCGTGTCACCCTGCCATTTGGCGTCGATGCGCACCGTGAAGCGCTTCACCACCTTGCCGCTGCGGTCCTGGAACATGCCCCAGGCATCCATGGTGCCGTTGAAATACTGGCGCAGATCCAGCACCGGTTTTTCGTTGCGGTAGGTGTCCACGGGCACGGTGCCGCAGGCTGACAGCAGCGGCGCGATCAGCGGCAACATCCAGCGTCGCAGGTTCATGCAACTTCTCCTTGCATCGGGTTGTGTTCATGTACCAGCCGCCACAGCAGCAGCGCTGCGGCCATCTTGATCAGGCAGGGCAGCAGGGCATACACCGTCGACAGCGCGGAACCCGCTGCGGCGGCCATGCCAGGCTGGTAGCCCAGCCATTGCAATGCCGGCAGCGCAATTCCGGCGGCCAAAGCCAGCGCCAGCTTCTCGAGCAGGTGCCACAGGCCAAAATAGGCTCCGTCCGGCCGGCCTTCCCGCCCGTCGTCATCGATCACATCGGCCAGCAGCGATGCCGGCAGAGCAAGATCGGCGCCGAATGCAAGACCCGACAACACGCAGACCGCGGAGAAGGCCAGGGCATCGCCCGGTCCGAGAAACCAGGCCCAGACAAAAGCCGCCACCGCCAACATCATGCCGAGCAGCCAGGCGCGCGATTTGCCGAGCCTTGCCGCGAGTTTCACCCAGGCCGGCATTCCGGCAGCGCCGGCCACGAAATAGAGCAGCAGGAACAGCGGCGTCAGGCCGGGCCGCTGCAACACATCCGCGGCGAAGAACAGCAGCAGCGTCGCCGGCACTGCGGCGGCGATGCCATTGACCAGGAACACCAGGGCCAGCCGGCGAAACCGTGGATTGCGCAGCGGCTGCACGGTCGCCGCCAGCCTGAAGGGCAGCGGCGGCGCGGCAATGGCGCGCGGGCCGGCGAACACGGTGACCGCAGCAGCAGCCAGCAGCACCGGTGCAAAACCCAGCGCAAACAGCGGCAGCCCCTGCGACGCGCCATACCGCTGCACCATCAGCTCGGGAAGCGCGGCGGCCAGCAATACGCCGACCAGCGCGGCGATGCCGCGCGCCGCGGTGATGCGGGTACGCTCGGTGTAATCCCGCGACAGCGCGCTGCCCAGCGCAAAATGGGCAATGCTGGCCGCACTCAGTCCGAGATAGCTCAACACCAGGGTCGCCGCCAGCCACGGCGCCAGTGCGCCGGTGGATGACGGCGGGGAAAACAGCAGCCACAGCCCTGCAGCGAGCAGCGGTGCCGCGACAGCAATCATCAGGCGCCGCCCGCCGCGTGATTCGGGGATGCGGTCGGCCAGCGCGCCGAGCAGCGGGTCGCTGACGGCATCCAGCAGGCGCACCACCAGCAGCAATGCGCCGACCGTGGCCAGTTCGAGACCCAGTTCGGCGTAGAACTTCGGGATGTGCACATGCACCGGCAGCGCCGCAGCGGCCAGGGGCAACGCCACGGCCGCATACGCAGCCAGCGCGCGTTTACTGTGAGTCATGGCCGCCGAGCAGCGCGGCGCGCAGATCCGGCTTCTGGGTGCGTGGATCCAGCCAGATTTCAAAAAAGCGCCGCGCCAGCTCCGCATCCTCGAAGCCGCCCAGCAGGCGGGTGCCGGTGTAGAACTGCGCGCCGCGTTGCGGCCGGTAGACGCCGGTCAGCCGGCTGCCCGCCTGCACATCCGGAAACACCGCGCGCAGCTGGGCGCCCCAGCGCGAGAGAAGGGCTTCGTCACGGATACCCATGCGGCGGATCTCGTCGATGCTGGTGTCCGCCAGTTGCGCGCCGGTGATGTTGCGCGCGTAGACGATGTCGAGCACATAGGGCGCGTCGGTTCTCCAGCGGCCATCGCGCGCCCACAGCGCGGCATCGTAGACATGAAAGCCCCACCAGCGCAGCCGGCCCTTGCCGACCATGCGGCAGGGTTCGATGACGCTGCAGGCGGGGGGCGGCAGCTCCGCCGGCACGCTGACCGCGGCCGCGGGCGCAGCCAGCACGGCAAGCAGCAGGGCCAGGCTACGCATGTTCAAGGCGTGCCTGCACCACGTCGGTGGCGCCGGCGCGGAAACCCGCCTCGCAATAGGCCAGATAGAAACGCCATGTGCGCATGAAGCGTCCGTCGAAGCCGAGTTCGCTAACCCGCGGCGCCGCCCTCTCGAACCCTTCATGCCAGCGGTGCAGCGTCTCGGCGTAATCCAGGCCGAAGCCATGCATCGCCGTGACGCGCAGGCCCTGCGCCCTGGCCTCGGCCTCAAAGCGCGGCGGCGAAGGCAGCATGCCGCCGGGGAAGATGTATTGCTGGATGAAATCCGTGCCGCGGCGGTAGCGCTCGAACTTGGCCTCGGCGATGGTGATGGTCTGCACCACCGCACGGCCGCCCGGTTTCAGCCGGTCGCGCACGGCGGCGAAATAGCCGGGCCAGTAGCGCTCGCCGACGGCCTCAAACATCTCGATGGAAGCGATGTGGTCGAATTCCCCGTCGAGATCCCGGTAATCCAGCAGTTTCAACTCGACCAGATCCTGCAGTCCCGCCGCGGCGATTCGCGCGCGCGCGAAATCAAGCTGCGCCTGCGACACGGTGATGCCGGTGACGCGGCAGCCGGCGCGGGCAGCGTATTCCGCAAAACCGCCCCAGCCGCAGCCGATCTCGAGGATGTGCTGGCCCGGCGCTGCACCCAGTTCGCGCAGGATGCGCGCGTACTTTGCTGTCTGCGCCTGCTCCAGGCTGCGCTGCAGGTCGCCCTCGAACAACGCCGAGGAATAGGTCATCGACGGGTCGAGCCACAACCGGTAGAACGCATTGCCGATGTCATAGTGGGCATGGATGTTCCTGCGGCTGCCGTCGCGCGTATTGGGCCGCAGCCAGTGTCGCAGCCGGTACGCCAGCGTCGCCCACCAGCGTCCGTGTATCGCCTGTTCGATCGCCTGCTCGTTGAGCGCGCCAAGCAGCAGCAGCTGGACCAGGTTGTCGCTGCGCGCGCGGCCGGCAATGAACGCCTCGGCCAGGCCGATGTCGCCCTTGCGCAGGATGTCGGCGCTGACCTGCCAGTCCGCCAGGTGCAGCGTGGCGCGGGGTCCGGGCCGGCTGCCGGCGAACACCAGCCTCCGCCCGTCAGGGCAGCACAGCGTCAGGCTGCCCTGCTGCAGTCGGGACAGCATGCTCAGCAGCCAGCGCGCGGACATCGGCAGATCCGCGCATGCGGAATGATCGGTCAGTGCATTGCTCATCGTGTGGTCTCTTCGACAGGAGGCAGGGGTTTCGGAAAAAACGGCACCCGCTTCAGCCACAGCCTCAGCGCGTGGTAATGGATGCGCAGCATTACGCCCAGCGTCAGCGCGGGGTGGCGCAGCAGGGCGCCGCCAATGCCTGCTGCGGTCAGCGGCCTGGCCCGGCCCCCGATCGCGGTGACCAGGCGATGGCCCTGCGCATCCTCGTAATCAATGCGGAAATTGCAGCGCTCGCCCGCATCGCTGAAGCGGAAGCGGTAGCCGCCGGATACCGGAAAAAACGGCGAGACGTGGAACACCTTGCGCGCTTCCAGCCAGTCCCCGGCGGCGATCGGACGCGCATCCTCATGGGCAAGCAGGTAGTTGTGGTGCTCGCCGAAGGTATTGCTGACCTCGGCCAGCACCGCGCGCAGGGCGCCCGCGCGGTCATGGCACAGCCAGAAGCTGACCGGATTGAACACATAGCCCAGCACCCGCGGAAATGTCTGCAGCCAGATTGCCCCGTCCGCGCAATCCAGGCCATGGCGCGCCAGCTGTGCGCGGATCCAGGGTTCAAGTGCGCTGCCGTCGCGCGGGCCATGATCGGCATCGTGGAAACTGCACAGGTTCCAGCGGTTGCGCGAACACAGCCACGGCAGCGCGACCGCGGGGCCATCAATGCGCAGACGCAGGAAGAACAGGCGGTGGCGGAATCCGTGCGCCGCCGGTGAAAACCGGCGGTGCATGACCTGCCCGCTGTAGAGCCATGCCCGCGGGGTTTCGCTGTTCATGCGGCCATCTTCTGCAGTGCCGGCAGCGGCAGCCACGGTGCCGGAGCGCCCAGCGCGGCAGCCACCGCCATGCCCGACTTCAGGCCGTCCTCGTGGAAGCCGTACCCGGTCCAGGCGCCGCAATACCAGGTGTTGCGCCTGCCCTGGATCCCGGGCAGCCGCGCCTGCGCTTCGACGCTGCCGAGGTCGAATACGGGATGCGCGTAGGTATAGCGGTCAATGACGCTCTGCGGATGCGGCGCACGCGCAGGATTCAGCGTGACAATCACCTGGCGCCGGAACGGCAGCGGCTGCAGCCGGTTGATGAGGTAGCTCACCCCGACCGCGCGACCGGCATCACCGGCGCCGGCGGCATGGTAATTCCACGCCGACCATGCCTGTCGCGCCCGCGGCAGGAAGCTTTGGTCGGTGTGCAGCACGACCTCGTTGTCCTGGTAGGGCACGGCGGCGAGCAGCACGCGCTCTTCGGCATCGGCGTCGCCGAGAAGGCTCAGCGCCTGGTCGCTGTGGCAGGCCAGCACCACCGCGTCGTACCGCTCGACCTGCCCGCCGGCGCAGCGGAGGGCGACGCCCCCGTGCTGCCGCAGCACCGAAACCACCGGGGTTCGGCTGCGCACATCGGCAATGCCCGCGGCCAGTTTCGCAACATAGCTGCGCGCCCCGCCGGTGACCGTGCGCCACTGCGGCCGGTTGCTGACCTGCAGCAGGCCGTGGTTATCGCAGAAGCGGAAAAACGTCTGCGCCGGATAACGCAGCATGGTCGCGGTCGGGCAGGACCAGATCGCGCCGGCCATCGGCAGCAGATACCAGTCGCGGAAGGCACGGCCATAGCCCCGGCTGCCGAGGAACTCGCCGAGAGAGGCATGGCCCGCATCGCCGCCCTGTGCCAGCGCGGTGGCTTCGCGGTTGAAGCGCAGGATGTCGGCGAGCATGCCCCAGAACGCCGGCCGCAGCAGGTTGCGGCGTTGCGCAAACAGCGTAGCGAGGCTGCTGCCCGCCCACTCCAGTCCTTCATCCTCGAGCCGCACCGAGAACGACATGTCGCTGGCTACCGAATCCACGCCAAGGTGATCGAACAGGGCGATCAGGTTGGGATAGGTGCGTTCATTGAACACCAGGAATCCGGTGTCGACGGGCGCGGTGATGCCGTCGAGCGTAACGTCGACCGTATGGGTGTGACCGCCGAGGTAATCGCCGGCCTCGAACAGGGTGACCGCGTGCGCGCGCGACAGCAGCCAGGCCGCGGACAGCCCCGCGATGCCGGCGCCGATGACGGCGATGCGCCTGCCCCGATAACCGCCGTCCATGTCACTTCACCCGTTCGACCAGCGCGTAGGCCGAGTGGTTGTGGATCGACTCGAAATTCTCGGCTTCGACGGTGTAGCTGCGCACCCGCGGATCGGCATCGAGGCGCAGCGCGATGTCGCGCACCAGGTCTTCGACGAACTTGGGATTGTCGTAGGCGCGCTCGGTCACGTATTTCTCGTCGGGGCGCTTGAGCAGCCCGTAGACCTCGCAGGAAGCCTCCTGCTCGGCGATGCCGGCAATTTCCTCGATGCTGAGTGCGGCATCGCCCTGCACGGTGATGGCGATGTTCGAGCGCTGGTTGTGCGCCCCGTATTCCGAAATCTCCTTCGAACACGGGCAGAGGCTGGTCGCCGGCGCCGACACCCGGGTGGTGAACACGGTGCCGGCGGCGGTGCACTCCCCGCGCAGCATGACCTGGTAGTCGAGCAGGCTGGCCACGCCGGACACCGGCGCGCGCTTGCTGATGAAATACGGGAAGCGCATTTCGATCATGCCGCTGTCGGCATCCAGCCGCTTCAGCATGCGCGCCAGCAGCGCGGCGAACCCCGCGGCGTCGAGCGCCGCCTCGTGCTGTTGCAGCACCTCGACAAACCGGGACATGTGGGTGCCTTTGACCTGCGGCGGCAGACCCACCGCCATGTCGACCGTGGCCACGGTCGACACCTCGCCGCCGGGGCCGGCGATGCGCAGGGGATGGAGCAGCGACTTCACGCCCACCCGGTTGATATAGATATTGCGACGGTCGGCGATCGCCTGCACATCAGGCAACAGCCAGGCTTCCGGTGCGTTCATTGCGGCTCCTGTCGGGGTGGATGGATTCAAGCCGGATGCCGTGGCTCGCGTGGGCGATGTCCGCGGTACCGGACGGACCAGCCTGGACAGATTGACTTTGTCCAAGGCTTGTCTAATAATGTCTTGGTCAAAGATACTGAATTTGCCCTTAAATTCCCATTTTCAGGCATTAAAACCCAATATTGTCCATGACAAAATGACAGCCGCAGCCACATTACCTCCCCCTGAGTCCGACCCCTGCTACAACATCGCCGCCGTCGAACGGGACACCGGCCTGTCCAAGGACACCCTGCGCGTATGGGAGCGTCGCTACGGTTTTCCGAAACCGGTACGCGACCAGCATGACGAGCGGCTCTACACGCTGCCGGAACTGGAAAAACTGCGCCTGCTGCGCCTGCTGATCGACTATGGCCACCGCCCGGGCAAGATCATCAACCGCAGCACCTCCGAACTGTCGCAGCTGATTTCGGCGCGCTCGCCGGCGCAGACGCCGCCGCCCGAAGTCGAGGCCATCCTCGGCATGCTCCTGCGTCACGACGTCGAGGAGTTCCGCAATGTGCTGATGCAGGCACTGATGAAGCAGGGGTTGCTGCGCTTCGTCACCGAAACCGTGACAGCGCTGAATCACTGGATCGGGGAAGCCTGGCTCGCCGGCCGCGTCGCCATCTTCGATGAACACCTCTATTCCGAGCACATCCAGAACATCCTGCGCAATGCCATCGTCGCGCAGCCCGGCCGCGGCGCGGCGCCGCGCGTGCTGCTGACCTCACTCCCCGGGGAAAAGCACCGCATCGGGCTGCTGATGGTGGAAGCCGTGCTGGCCGCGGAGGGCGCCGCCTGCGTCGGGCTCGGCACCGAAACGCCGGTCATCGACATCAAGAATGCGGTGCCCGCATACAAAGTGGACGTGGTCGCACTCTCGTTCAGCAGCGCGATCCCCCAGAACGCGGCGCTGGCCGGCCTCGCCGAGCTGCGCGCGCTGCTGCCCGAAGCCGTCGAAATATGGGGCGGCGGCGGCGCGCTGGCGCGGGTGCGCAAACCGCCCGAGGGTGTGCTGCTGCTGCGCTCCTTCGACAACATGCGCTACGCGCTGGAGCGCTGGCGTACCGAGCGCGCGCAAGGCTGACCGGCAGTCCCTTCACGATGCGCAAATCCGAACTGCCGGCAAAAACCTGTGCAGCGTGCGGCAGACCCATGGTCTGGCGCAAACGCTGGGCACGGGTCTGGGACGCCGTGCGTTACTGCTCGGAACGCTGCCGGCGTTCGCGCTAGCCCCATGCGCAACCTGATCCTCGTACTGGGGGACCAGCTCGGCCGCGACAATCCCGCGCTCGCCGGCATCGATGGCGGGCGCGACATCATCGTGATGATCGAGGCCGCGGGCGAAGCTACCCAGGTGTGGAGCCACCAGGCGCGCATCACCCTGTTCCTGTCGGCGATGCGCCATTTCGCCGGGGAACTGCGGCAGCATGGCCTGCCGCTCGACTACATCGCCATCGACGATCTTCCCGGCATCGGCCCGTCGCTGTCCGCGCGGTTGCGCGCGTCGATCGCCGCCCATCGCCCGCAGCAGGTCATCGTCTGCGAGCCCGGCGAATACCGGGTGCAGCAGGACATCGAACTGGCCTGCCGCGAAGCCGGCGTGGCCCTGCAGATCCGCCCTGACAGCCATTTCCTGTGCAGCCGCGCCGAATTCGCGGACTGGGCGCGGGGCCGCAGCGAGCTGCGCATGGAATACTTCTACCGCGAGATGCGCCGGCGCCACGGCGTGCTGATGGCGGATGGCGAACCCGCCGGCGGACGCTGGAACTTCGACGCCGAAAACCGCGCCGGTTTCCCAAGGAGCGGCCCCGGCGTGCTGCCGCAGCCGCCGCAGTTCGCGCCCGACGCGATCACCCGCGACGTGATCGCGCAGGTACGCCAGCGGTTTGCGCAGCACCCGGGTTCACTGGACGATTTTTTCTGGCCGGTGACCCGCGCCGATGCGCTGCGCGCGCTGGAAGATTTCATTGAACAGCGCCTGCCTCGTTTCGGTCAGCACCAGGACGCGATGTGGACCGGCATGCCCTTCGGCTGGCATTCACTGCTGTCGGCCGCGCTCAACCTGAAATTGCTTGATCCGCGCGAGGTCATTGCCGCCGCGGAGAACGCATGGCGCGACGGGCATGCGCCCCTGCCTGCGGTGGAAGGATTCGTGCGGCAGATCCTCGGCTGGCGCGAATTCATCCGCGGCGCATACTGGCTGGAGATGCCGGGCCTGCTTGCCGCCAACCATTTCGGCCACCAGCGGCCGCTGCCGGCCTGGTACTGGAACGGCGACACCCCGATGAACTGCCTGCGCGAGGCAATCGGCCAGACGCTGCGCCACGGTTATGCCCACCATATCCAGCGCCTGATGGTCACCGGCAATTTCGCCCTGCTCGCCGGCATCTCGCCACGCGCCGTCCACGAGTGGTACCTTGCGGTGTACGTCGACGCCGTCGAGTGGGCCGAACTGCCCAATACCGCGGGCATGGCGCTGTATGCCAACGGCGGGCGCTTCACCAGCAAGCCCTATGTCGCCTCGGGCGCCTACATCGCCCGGATGAGCAACTACTGCAGCGGTTGCCGTTATGATCCGAAACTGCGCAGCGGCGAACGCGCCTGTCCGTTCACCGTGCTCTACTGGAATTTTCTCGACCGCCACGAAGCCGCCTTCGCACGCAATCCGCGCACCGCGCTGATGGCGCGCAACGTGGCCCGGCTGGGCGCCGGCGAGCGTGCCGCGATCCGCGCCTCCGCCGGCAACATTCTCGCAACAATGTGCTGACCATAATGCCGATCACGACCACCCCCGCAAGCCCGGACACCGACATGCAACCGAACCCGGAATTCATCACCACCGGGCAGATGCTCTACCCGGAAATCTTCAAGTCGCTGGAACAGCTGCGCTGGAACATGGCGAGCGACGTGCCCTGGGACCGCTTCGACGGCGACAAGCTGTCCGACGAGCAGGCGCTGACCATCCGCATGAACGCCATCACCGAGTGGGCGGCGCTGCCGGCCACCGAAATGTTCCTGCGCGACCACCAGCACGACAGCGACTTCTCGGCCTTCATGTCGGTATGGTTCTACGAGGAGCAGAAACACTCGCTGGTGCTGATGGAATACCTGCGCCGCTTCCGGCCCGGGCTGGTGCCGACACAGGAAGAACTCCACGCCGTGCGCTTCGCCTTCGACCCGGCGCCGCCCCTGGAAACCCTGATGCTGCATTTCTGCGGCGAGATCCGCCTCAACCACTGGTACCGTTGCGCGATGGAATGGCATACCGAGCCGGTGATCCGCCACATCTACCACCTGATCTCGCGCGACGAGGCGCGCCATGGCGGCGCCTACCTGCAATACATGAAGCGCGCGCTGAACAGCGCCGGCGACACCGCGCGCTCGGCCTTCGCCAAGGTCGGCGTGCTGATGGCCAGTTCCGGGCGCAGCGGCAAGCCGCTGCATCCGACCAACCTGCACGTCAACAAAAGCCTGTTCCCCAACGACACGGTGCAGAGCCGCCTGCCGGACCCGCAATGGCTGGAACGCTGGCTCGACAAGCAGATCCGCTTCGACCGCGACTGGGAGCAGAAAGTGGTGTCGGTGATCCTGCGCAACCTGTCGCTGCTGTTCGGACGCGAGTTCGAATCGGTGAAGGACCTCAACCGCTTCCGCAAGGAAATTCCGGCGGCCTGAGCCGGGTTTGTCGGCGGGGGCGCGCCCGCGTAGACTGCGTGCCCATGCACGATAACCCTGCTTTTGAGCGGCACATCGTCGCGCCCGGCGACATTGTCGCGCAGGCCGCATTGCTGCCGCGCCCGCTGGTCTTCACCAACGGCGTGTTCGACATCCTGCACCGCGGCCATGTCACCTACCTCGCGCAGGCCCGCGCGCTGGGCGCCAGCCTGGTCGTCGCGCTGAACAGCGATGCGTCAGCACGACGTCTCGGCAAGGGCGCGGACCGTCCGGTCAACACGCTGGCGGACCGCGCCGCCGTGGTGGCCGCGCTCGGTTGCGTGGATCTGGTGACCTGGTTCGACGCCGACACACCGCTGGAACTGATCCAGTCGGTCAGACCCGATGTGCTGGTGAAAGGCGGTGACTGGAAACCGGAAGCCATCGTCGGCGCCCGCGAAGTGCAGGGCTGGGGCGGAAGCGTGCATTCCATCGCCTTCGCCCACCAGCGCTCGACCACCGCCCTGCTGGAGAAGGTGCGCGCCAGCGATCCACGCTGAGCGAGCGCTTACTAAATTATAAATATTTGTTTTTATTGATTTTTATGGTTTGGCCGACAAGGACACCGGGCAGCTGACCGCTTTCATTTCTGTTGCCGGATAATCGCTCTGCAAGGCCGTGATCTGCGCAATGGTCGCCGCGCTGGGTTCGCGCACAAAATAACTGACCAGCTTCAGCATGCGCTCCCGCCGGGTGATCAGGGCGGAACGCACCCCGCGCTGGCGCAGGCGTTCGAGTTCGGCGTTGGCGGCCTCTTCGCTCTTGAACAGTCCCAGCGACACCGCGTTGCGCCACGGCCCAGCGTCCTGCACCACGAAGGTGTCGGTCACCCCAAGCGCCTTCAGTTCACCCAGCTTGCGGTCGACTTCGGCCCTGGTCTTCAAAGGCGCCATGTGCACCCAGTATCCATCGACATCGCTGACCTGGCGCAGCAGGGCATCGGCAGGCAGGGCCAGCGCGGCAAGGGCGGCATCGGCGCGCGCCACATCGGGCCCGCCGAAAGGTCCCCACTCGACACAGGCCGCAGACGGCGCTGCCGCCGGTTTGCCGGCCGCCGGCGCCGATGCCGGCGCAAGCGCAACCGTGCGGATGCGTTCGGGACTGATTTGCAGTGCGGCGATCTGCGCCGCGGCATCGGTGCCGTGGCTGAAATGGCGGTGATAGGCAAAAAAGCCGAGGTTCGCCAGCAGCAGCAGGAGCAACAGTAGTCTCATGGCCTGTCCGTCAGTCCGCCTGCCTCGCAATCTGCAGCAGGCCCTCCAGCACCAGATTATCCACAACGACCGGCACCACGCGAAGCCGCTTCTCGATCAGCCCGGCATCACCGCCGGAGAGCAGTATGCGCGGCGGTGCTCCGGTGATCTCCTGCAGGTCATGCGCCACGCGTTCCACCGCGCCGGCGAGGGCATTGACCGCGCCGCTGGCGATCGCATCGCCGGTGTTGTCGGGAAAAAACCGGAAGCTGCCTTCGCGCTGCGCCAGATTCGCGGTGTCGCGGGCCAGCGCGGCGCGCATCAGCGCCGCCCCGGGCACGATGCAGCCGCCGAGAAAGACACCCTCGCCGTTCAGCGCATCCACGGTCATCGTGGTGCCCGCATTCACCACCACGCAGGCGGCGCCTGCCAGGTGCCATGCCCCGATCAGCGCCGCCCAGCGGTCCGGCCCCAGCGCCGCAGGATCGGCATAGCTGCTGCGCACGCCGCACTGCTGCGCCGAACTGACCAGCCAGTGCGGCGCCTTCGCGCAGGAGGGCAACAGCGCCTCAAGCTGTGCGCGCACCGTGGCGCCGGCCACGTTGGCAATGATGATGCGCGCGGGTACCGGCACTGCCGCAAGGGCCGCTGCGAGTTCGGCAGGCTGCGCAGTCGGCAGCCAACCCTGGCGCAGCCAGCCGGCATCTCCGGCAAACCCCCATTTGATGCGGGTATTGCCGATGTCGATGGCGAGCAGGTTCATGCCGCAGCCCCGGCCGCGCGCAGGCTGACCTCGCCGCTGTGCTGCCGCGTCACCCCGTCCGCGGTTTCCAGCAGCAGCGCGCCGTCGTCGGCAACGCCGCGCGCGATGCCCGCAACCGCCCGGCCGTCCGGCAACAGCAACCGCACCGCACCGTCCTGTTGCGCGTGCAGCGCCTGCCATTCGCCGCGCAGCGCGGCAAAACCGTCGCGGGCAAAGAGATCGATCGCCGCGGTCATCTCGCGCAGCAGTCCGGCCAGCAGCGCATTGCGGTCGACTGCCGTGCCGGCCGCCGACTCGAGATCGGCCACCGGCTGGTCAACCGCCGCCTGCAGCCGCGGATCGGCGCGCACATTGACGCCGACACCGATCACGGCAACGCTCGGCCCGAGCACGTCACCCTGCATCTCGATCAGGATGCCTGCCAGCTTGCCGGCAGGCAGCAGCACATCGTTGGGCCATTTCAGTTGCGCCTCGCGCGCACCCGCCGCGCGCAGCGCGCGTGCGAGGCCGACGCCCACGGCCAGGCTGAGGCCGGCGAGTTCGCGCGCACCCTGCGCAAAATGGCGGAGCAGGGAAAACGTCAGCGTGTGCCCCGGGCCGGAATGCCAGACCCGTCCGCGCCGGCCGCGTCCCGCGGTCTGCATCTCCGCGGCGAGGGCGAGACCGTCGGGCGCGCCCTGCGCCGCGCGCCGCATCAGCTGGGTGTTGGTCGAATCGAGCGTGTCACAGATTTCGATCTCGACCGCGCAATCCCCGAGTGCCTGCCTCACCCGCGCGGCATCGAGCAGCGACAGCGGCCGGCTCAGCCGGTAGCCGCGGCCGCGAACCTTCTCGATCGTGAATCCGGCGCCGCTGATGTCGCGAATGCCGTACCAGACGGCGCTGCGCGTGACCCCGAGTGCGCGCGCGATATCCTCGCCCGAATGGAAGGCGCCGTCCGCGAGCGCGCGCAGCGTCTGGAATGCCATGGTGTTCATTGCGGTCCGTAGCATAGCCGATTGCCGCGGACGCAGGCGCGACAGCGTAGACGCAGCGTGCCGGCCGCGGCAGGCCGGCTAAAGGCAGGTCGGCTAAAATCGGCGGCACCATGCTGCCAGACACCGCCGACATCACGCGCGCCCTTGAACTGTTCGCACCGCTGCGCGGCGCGCCGCCCGACTGCATCGAGCGCCTGCGCCGCGAGACGCAACTGCTGCGGGTGCCGGCCGGCACGCGGCTGTTTGATGAACAGGCGCGCTGCACGGCGTTTCCGCTGCTGCTGGAAGGCGCGATCCGGGTGTCGAAAATCAGCGCGCAGGGCCGCGAAATCCTGCTCTACCGCGTGGCTCCCGGCGAGAGCTGCGTGCTCACCAGCGGCTGCCTGCTCGGCCACCTCGATTACACCGCCACCGGCATCGCCGAATCCGCCGCCACGCTGATCGCCATACCGCTGCCGCTGTTCGACACGCTGCTCGCCTGCCATGCACCGTTCCGCCAGCATGTCTTCGAGCTGTTCGCACTGCGCCTTGCCGACCTCACGCTGCTGGTCGAGACCGTCGCCTTCCACCGCCTCGACCAGCGCCTTGCTGCGCTGCTCCTTGCGCGCGGCCCTGCGCTGCACGCCACCCACCAGTCCATCGCCGATGAACTCGGCAGCGTGCGCGAGATGGTCAGCCGCCTGCTCGGCAATTTCGCCGAACGCAGGCTGGTCCGGCTGAGCCGCGAACAGATCGAAGTCATCGATGCCGAAGGCATGCGCCAGCTCGCAGGCGACAAAAAATAATTCAATTAAAACAATTGCTTGCGTTTGTGACTTCGGTTACAGACCGCAAGCCGCCCAAGGCCTAGCATGCCGTCATGGCAATTGCCATGCTCACTGCAAAGGATCTGGCCATGAACAAAAACGTTGGCGGCGTCGACAAGGTTTTGCGCATCATCGCGGGGCTCGCCCTGCTCTCGCTGGTTGTCATCCTCGAAGGCAACAGCCGCTGGTGGGGGCTGATCGGCCTGGTGCCGCTGCTCACCGGCACTCTGGGCTGGTGCCCGGTGTATCCGCTGCTCGGGATCAACACCTGCCCTGCAAAAAAATAGCGCTCAGCACACGCTGCAGACACGGCCCGGCACCCGCCGGGCTTTTTCATGGCCATCGCGACGGAGTGCAACGGATCGCCCCGGCAACCCGTCCACGCGCTAAGCTTGCGGCATGCAGGCGGGCAACAGTGCCGCTGCACAACCCCGACCCGAACCCCACAACGCCATGAAACCCAAAACACAGATCATCGCGATCGGCGGCGCCGCGCTGCCGCTCGAGCTCGACAACCTGCTGCTGGTCGACTACTTCCTGAAACAGACCGGCAAACGCAAACCGAAAGTCTGCTTCATCGGCACCGCGCACGGCGACGCGGATGCCGGACGGCTGCGCTTTTACGCAGGCTTCAGCCAGTTCAACTGCAGGCCCGCACACCTGCCGCTGTTCGCGCGCACGCCGCGCGACCTTGAATCCCTCGTGCGGGAACAGGACGCCATTTTCGTCGGCGGCGGCAACACGCGCAGCATGCTCGCGGTGTGGCGCGACTGGGGACTCGACGTCCACCTGCGCGCCGCATGGGAAGGCGGCACCGTGCTCGGCGGCTGGAGTGCGGGCTCGATCTGCTGGTTCGAGCAGGGCATCACCGATTCCATCGCCGGGCCGCTGACCGCGCTCGACTGCCTGGGCTTCCTGCCGGGAAGCAATTGCCCGCATTACAACAGCGAGCCGCAGCGCCGGCCGACCTACCGCAGGATGGTCGCCCGCGGCGCGATCGCCGAAGGATATGCCGCGGATGACGGCGTCGCGCTGCATTTCATCGACGGCAGGCTGGCCCGGGCGGTCTCCAACCACAGACCCGGCCGCGGCTGGCGGCTCGCCCGCAACGGGCGAAGCTTCAGCGAGCGCGCCCTGCCGACGCGGTACCTGACAAAACGCTGAAGCCCCCTGCGCGGCGCGGGTTAAAATGCCGCTTTATCCGGCACGGCCTTCCAACTCTTCCAGCATGGCGAAAAACGCTAAACCCGGCGCGGAACCCGTTGCGTCGACCTCCAACTTCATCCGCAGCCACATCGAGGCCGACCTCGCCGCCGGCAAGTACGCCGCGCGCGGCTGGGGCGGCAAACCGGGGCCCGCGCGCGCCCATGACGGCGCGCCGCCGGACACGGCAACAATCCGCACCCGCTTCCCGCCGGAACCCAACGGCTACCTGCATCTCGGCCACGCCAAGTCGATCTGCCTGAACTTCGGCCTCGCGCTGCACTATGGCGGCGCCTGCCACCTGCGCTTCGACGACACCAATCCCGAAAAGGAAGAGCAGGAATTCGTCGATTCGATCCGCGACGCGGTGCAGTGGCTGGGGTTCGACTGGGGCGACAACGGCTATTTCGCCAGCGACTACTTCGGTTTCATGTACGAGGCGGCGGAATACCTGATCACCTCGGGCAATGCCTATGTCGACGAACAGAGCGCCGAGGAGATGCGCGCCAACCGCGGCACACTGACCGAACCGGGCAGGCCGGGACCGTGGCGCGAACGCCCGGCCGCCGAGTCACTGGCCCGCTTCCGGGAAATGCGTGACGGCAAACACGCCGATGGCGCGATGGTGCTGCGCGCGAAAATCGACATCGCCTCGCCCAACATCAACCTGCGCGATCCGGTGATCTACCGCATCCGCAAGGCGACGCACCACCGCACGGGTGACGCCTGGTGCATCTACCCGCTGTACACCTACGCCCACCCGATCGAGGATGCGCTGGAGCGGATCACCCATTCGATCTGCACCCTCGAATTCGAGGACCAGCGGCCTTTCTACGACTGGCTGCTCGGCAAGCTCGCCGACGGCGGCCTGCTCGCGCGTCCGCTTCCGCAGCAGATCGAGTTCGCGCGGCTGAACCTGACCTATGTCGTGCTCTCCAAGCGCAAGCTGATCCAGCTGGTCGACGAGAAACACGTCAACGGCTGGGACGACCCGCGCCTGCCGACGCTGGCCGGGGCGCGCCGCCGCGGCTACACGCCCGAGGGCTTCCGCCGCTTTGCCGAGCGCATCGGCGTGTCGAAGGCTGATTCCTGGATCGAATATTCGGTGCTCGAAGACTGCATGCGCGAGCACCTGAACGAAATCGCCGAGCGGCGCATCAGCGTGCTCGATCCGGTCAGGCTGATCATCGACAACTATCCCGAAGGGCAGCAGGAAGACTGCTTCGCCCCCAACCATCCGCAGAAACCCGAGCTCGGCAAGCGCGTGGTACCGCTGTCGCGCGAGCTGTGGATCGAACGCGAGGATTTTGCCGAGCAGCCGCCGAAGGGGTTTTTCCGGCTGTTCCCGGGCAACAGCGTGCGCCTGCGCTATGGCTATGTCGTCAAATGCACCGGTTGCGACAAGGATGCGGACGGCAATGTCACCGCCGTGCATTGCGAATACATCCCCGACACCAAGTCGGGAACGCCGGGCGCCGAAACCGTCAAGGTCAAGGGCAACATCCACTGGGTCAGCGCCGCACATGCGCAGGCCGCGGAGGTGCGCCTGTATGACAGGCTGTTCAGGGACGCGCATCCCGGATCCGGCGGCCGCGATTTCCTGCTCGACCTCAATCCGGATTCGGTGAAGGCAGTAACCGCGCAGGTCGAGCCGGCACTGGGCGCGGCCCTGCCCGGCGCATGCGTCCAATTCGAGCGCCACGGCTACTTCGTCGCGGACAGCGCCGATTCACGCCCCGGCGCCCCCGTCTTCAACCGCGCGGTCACGTTGCGCGATTCCTGGACAACAAAATAGGAGCGCCGATTGGCCGGTGAGCACGCAGGGCCCGGCAAGACCGGCCGCGCCACCGGGCTGCTGCGCTGGTTTGCGGCATTGCTGATGCTGGCCGTGCTGCTGCCGGCCGCCGCCAGCCACCAGCCGCTGGTGCTGCAGGCCTCGACCGGCCACTACCCGGTCGCCACCGAACTGATGGTGCTGGAAGATCCGAGGGGGCACCTGCAGATCGAGGATGTCGCGGGCCCGGCGCTGGCCAAACAGTTCGAACCGGCTTTGGCCAGCATCACCTCGTCGGAAATCAACTTCGGCTACTCGGGATCTGCATGGTGGCTGTGCCTGCAACTGCAGCCCGAAGCCGGTGCGCCGCAGCGCTGGATGCTGGAAGTCGGCTATTCATCGCTGGACCGCATCGAGGTCTATGTCCCGCGGGCCGGCGGCGGCTTCGACAGAATCGTCTCCGGCGACATGCTGCCGTATTCCCAGCGGCCCTATCCGCACCGCCACCACGTGTTTCCGGTCAACCTGACGCCGGGCAAGCCGCAGATGGTGTTCATGCGCGTCACCTCCGGCGGCAACCTGACCATCCCGGTCGCGCTGTGGCAGCCCGATGCGCTTGCGCGCAGCGACCGCACCACCTACACGCTACTGAGCATTTACTACGGCATGCTGCTCGCACTCGGTCTCTACAACCTGCTGCTGTTCCTGTCCACGCGCGACATCACCTTCCTCGCTTACGTGGCTTTTACTGCGTGCATGGCGGTTGCGCTGGGAACCTGGAACGGCCTGACCAACCAGTTCCTGTGGCCTGAATGGCCGACTCTGGCCAATCTGGCGCTGCCCGTCGGCATGGCGGCCACCGGGGTGTTCGGCGGCATCTTCACGCGACGCTTCCTGAATACGCGGGAAACCGCGCCAATCCATGATCGCATCATCATCATCTGCGAATTCGTGTTCATACTGACAGCCCTGGCCGCGCTGGTCATTCCTTACCGCATCATCGCGGTCGCAGTTTCGCTGATGGGCATGTCGTTCTCGGGGATCGCGGTCGCGGTCGGCGTGCATTGCCTGCGCCGCGGCCATCCCGGCGCGCGCTATTTCCTGATCGCCTGGTTCCTGCTGCTGCTCGGCGCCGCGGTGCTCGGCATGCGCAACCTCGGCTGGCTGCCGACGACTTGGATCACCTTCAACGCGATGCAGATCGGCTCGGCACTCGAACTGCTGCTGCTGTCCTTCGCGCTGGCCGACCGCCTCAACGTGATGCGCCGCGAAAAGGAAGTCGCCACCGAACTCGCCCTGCGCGCCCAGAACGACATGGTCGAGGCGCTGCGCCGGTCGGAGCAGGAACTGGAGCGCCGCGTCGCCGAACGCACCCATGAACTGGAAACCGCCAATGCGCAGCTGCTCGACAAGGAACACGAACTGCGGCGGCTGGCCATGCAGGACCCGCTGACCGGGCTGTCGAACCGGATGTTTCTCAACGACCGCATCGAACGCGCCATCGCCCGCGCCCGGCGCACCGGCGACAGCATCGCGCTGATGCTGATCGACCTCGACAACTTCAAGCCGATCAACGACACCCACGGCCATGCCGTCGGCGACGAGCTGCTGGTCAGCATCGCCGGCCGCCTCAATGAAATCGTGCGCGAAACCGACACGGTGTCGCGTCTGGGCGGCGACGAGTTCGTCATCCTGTTCGAGGACATCCGCGAACCCGGCAGCATCGAATTCATCCTCGGCAAGCTGATGGCCGCGGTGGCCGAACCGATGGACATCGGCGACGGTCGCAGCGTCGCCGTCAGCGCCAGCATCGGGGTGGCATACGCGCCGGCGCACGGCGACCAGGCCACGCAGCTGCTGGCCCGCGCCGACATGGAGATGTACAAGGCCAAATCCGGAGGCCGCAACCGCTACAGCATTGCCGGCGACGGCTGACGCCGCAGGCCGCCGCCCGCAAAATCACACGCATCACAAACCATAGAAGGAGCGCAGCCATGAGCAGCACATCGAAAGTCGCCGTCATCACCGGCGCCGGCAGCGGCATCGGCAAGGCCACCGCACTGGCCCTGCTGAAGGACGGCTGGAGCGTGGCCTTCGCCGGCCGCCGCCAGGACGCGCTGGATGCCGCGCTCGCCGAAGCCGGCAGTGATGCGGCACGCGGCCTTGCGGTCGCCACCGACGTCGGCAATCCCGAAGCGGTCAATGCATTGTTCGCGAAAGTGCAGCAGCGCTTCGGCCGGCTCGACATGCTGTTCAACAACGCCGGCCAGAATGCGCCCGGCGTGCCCTTCGAAGACCTGCCCTGGGACAAGTGGAAATCCGTGGTCGATGCCAACCTCAACGGCTCCTTCCTCTGCGCGCAGGCCGCGTTCAGGATGATGAAGGCGCAGAACCCGCAGGGCGGCCGCATCATCAACAACGGTTCGATCTCGGCGCATGCACCGCGTCCCGATTCCGCGCCCTACACCGCGACAAAACACGCGATCTCTGGACTGACGCGCACCATCTCGCTCGACGGCCGCAAGTACAACATCGCCTGCTGCCAGGTCGATGTCGGCAACGCGATGACCGGACTCGCGTCGCGCATGGCCAAGGGGGTCAAGCAGGCCGACGGCAGCATCAAGCCGGAATCGATGATCGACGTCACCGATGTCGCGAA
>VFQT010000959.1_pt1 | contig 38099 bp, 35 predicted proteins | sample 3512381 | NCBI WGS metagenome assembly VFQT01 (sample SAMN10412376, study PRJNA504923) | tailings metagenome | isolation source: Relicate 2 Philex TSF3 active mining site | place: Philippines: Tuba, Benguet | collected 2017-08-29 | reverse complement strand
TCGCAACGGCGTAGCACCAGCCCTGCAGGCCACGGGTCACCGGGTTCATGTTCTTGGGGTCGTACACGCGCTCACGCGTCGTGCCACAGGCCTCGGCGAAACGCACGAGAAGGTCGGTGTGGCGAACGTCGGAGAGTTCCTCTTCGTACATGTTCTGAAGGAGAAAGTCTTTTGCGTCTGTTGCATGGTCGGGTGTGTTGGCGTAGATGTAGCCGAGATAGTCGGCGAACGGGCCGACGTAGTGGTAGTGGTTCTCGGCCCAACGCGCGAAGTGCTCACGCTTCAGTTCGCCGTTTGCCCATGCCTGGCTGAAAGACGCGTTCTTGGCCTCGCGGCCCTTGATCGCTTCTTCGAGAGCGGCGCGGAACTCATCCTTGTTCAGTAACTTGGCAGTTGTGTCGGCCATGACTGTTCGCCTTTCATTTGGTGGAAGCGGAAGCCCCCGGTCGGTCAGTGCGTATAATGTATACGAGATGGAAGCGGGGCTCAAGTCGTGAGGTTCACATCATGACCTTGGCCCGCGAACTTGCGGTCATGGCCGAGCAATGCACGGGTCGGGGAACCGCGGGCGTGGCTGTCGCTGCGGCGCCACTGGCTGCCCAGGTGGGGTCGCGGATTCTGAGCGAAGGGGGCAATGCCTACGACGCGGTTGTCGCGATGGCCCTGGTCGAGGGGGTGGTTTTGCCCTCAAAATGCGGCCTCGGAGGCGACCTCGTTGCAATTGCCACTGCAAGGGGCGCCGAGCCCGAGGCGCTGATCGCGGTCGGTGGGGCTCCCGCGGGACTCGCGGCGATCGTCGGTTCAGGTCAGTGGTCCGATACGGGCCCAACGAGTGTCGGACCGCCGGGCGCGCCGGCAGGTCTCGCCGCGCTGGCCGCGCGCGGCGTGCGGGCAATCGCCGAGTTGGCTGCGCCATCGATCAGCCTTGCTCGTGGAGGATTCCCGTGGGCCGAGGTCTGCAACGACCTCTCCCGACAATCGCGCGATCTTGTTGCGAATTGGAACCCCGACGGCACAGTTTTCTATCCCGGGGGCGAGCCCATTGCGACCGGAGCGGTCGTGCGACTGTCGGGCCTTGCCGATGCAATCGAAACGTATGCGCGTGATCCGCAGGGTTTTTTGGGCGGGCCGGTTGGCGCCGCGATCATCGACACCGTTGCGCAACGAGGCGGTGTCCTTGCCGCCGACGATTTCGACGCCGTGCGCGCCGAGTGGGGGCCATGTGCGTCTTCGGTGATCTGTGGTCACACCGTCTGGGTGACACCCGCGCCGACGTACGGGCCGACGTTGTTGGCCGCGTTGCGTGACGTCCAACCGGGTGACGACGTTGCCGCCGAGTACTCACGTTTCATCGCTGCGATGCGCGCGAATCGTGAAGCACTCGCCGATCCGTCGGGGACGTCGATGATCAGTGCGGCCGACGCATCCGGAACCGTCGTCACGGTCATTCATTCGAATTCGTATCCGCGCTTCGGGAGCGGGCTCATCGTCGGTGAGTTCGATCTCATTTTGAACAACCGCGCGGGCCGTGGTTTCACGCCGATCGTCGGACATCCGAATTATCCCGAAGCCGGCCGGCGGCCGGCGACGACGCTGCACGCGTGGGCAACGCGCCTCGATGATGGTGACTTCTTCTCGGGTGCAACGCCGGGCGGCGCCAACCAGGTGCCATGGAACGTCCAGACGATCGGACAGATCATCGCAGGCGAAAGTGAACCCGGCGTCCTCGTGACGTCACCTCGATGGGAATGGTTGCCCGACGACGACGGGGTTCGTCTCGAGGGAGGTTTCGATGACAGACGCCTCGAGGGCATTTCATCGGTTGCACCTCGCGTGGTGAGAGCGGCGCGCTGGGCGACTCGTGCGGCACAGCAAGTCATTCGGTTGAGCGAAGGTGCGGTCGTCGTAGGGGCCGCCGACCCGCGCACCGTCGGGTCCGCCATCGGTGTGAACGCGATCAGTGTCGACAACGAACGAAGGGTTTCCTCATGACGGTGATCGCGGTTTTCGAGGTGCGGCCAATCGCCGATGCGACGGATGCGCAGAAGCGCGACTACGACGAGTACCGATCAAAGGTGCCCGCGCTCATTGCATCTTTTGGTGGCACTTATCTCGTGCGTGCCGGCTCGGGTGAAGCAATCGAGGGTGCGACGGCGGGGGCGCGGTGGCATGTCATCGAGTTTCCCGATGAAGCAGCGGCAAAAGCCTTCTGGTCTTCACCTGAGTACATCGCGCTCAAGCCGTTGCGCAAGGGCGCCGCAGACGTGCGGGCCGTATTGATCAGCCCGCCGACTTCGTAGCGCCGGCACGTTCCACCGACGGACGACACAACCACATCAACGCAACGGGAAACAGCATCGCCGCAGCCAGAACCGGCCGCAGGTCGAACGCGTCGCCTGCAAATCCGATTGCCGCACCGGCGCATGCACCGAGCGCGATTTGTGCCGAACGGAATGCGCCGAGTGCCATGCCGTCACGGCCGAAGCGCTGGACCGCGAGCATGTTCGCGATCGGTCCCGTCGAGCTGACTGCACCCGCGAAGATCGCAGCGAATGCGTAGGCGAAGAATCCGGCCGGGAGGAACACCCAGGCAAGCCCGGTCACGATCAGCACCGCGCCCGTCCAGCGACCACTCGCGTGGGGCCCGACGCGATCCGAGCTCGAGCCCGAGATCATCTTCGCGAGAATCGAAAGGACGCGCCCAACCGCAAGAATCGCGGCCGCATCGGCGGCCGACAGGTTCCATTCCTGGACGGCGAAGGTCGTGAGAAACGAGATCGTGCCGTATTGGCACATCGCTCCTGCCGCGCCGACCCATGTGGGCAAGCTCGCCGCTCGCCGCACCGATGCCGAGCCGGCGCCTTCGGGCGCAACGTGCGGGGTCTTCATGAAAATCGTGCCGAGTGCCGCGGCAATGCTGCACGCCGCAGAAATGCCGAATGCCCAACGCCAACCCACCGATGCGCCGAGTGCACCGAGAAGCGCCGCCGCGGTCAGGCCGAGTGAATAAGCAACGCCGTACATTCCCATCGCAAAACCCTTGCGGTGCGGTCCTGCTGCGATGCCTGCGGTTTGGAGTCCGGCCGGAAAGAACAGGCCGGCACCCGCACCGAGCAGCGCCTGAGCGACAACGAGAAGAGCGAAACTCTGTGCGGTCGCGGCGAGCGCTGCGCCGCAGGCGCTGATTGCAAGCGCCGACATGATGAGTCGTTGTGCGCGGTGCCGACGCAACAGCCACCCACCCGCGAGATTCATGATGGCGATGCTGAACGCGAGGACGCCGAAGGCAATGCCACCGTCCGCCTCGGTGAGACCGAACTCAGCCGTGCTTTCGGGAAAGATCGGCCCCAACACCTGCTCGCCGATCGTGGACGCGACGTAACTGATGCAGACCAGCGAGAAGACGATCCAGTTGATGCGTTCGGTCTTTTGGTTCACGTGAATGCCCCCATCACGTCGCTGGAGAACCGTTCGATGTCGTCGGTGTCGTATGGATGACGCAGGCTGAGGATGATGGTTTCGGCACCGGCATCAACGTAGGACGCAATTTTGTCGACGATCCGTTGTGTGCTTCCCGACAGAATCGCGGGGGCCAGTTGTTGCCACCGCGCCCCGAAACGTTCGGGCACCAAACGTTCGTCGAAGCACAGCCCGAGGCTCACGGTGCGCTCAATCAAGGCCGGGTCGCGGCCCGCGTCGACCGCGCATCGAGTCAGTAATGCGTTCTTCTGCGCGAAGTCTTCGGGTGTCGCCATCGGTACGTTCCATCCGTCGGCGAACGCGCCTGCAGTCGGAATCGTGCGGCGTTCGCCACCACCACCCACGAAAATCGGAAGTCGTGTCTGGACAGCCGTCGGTTGCACGACGTCATCGAGCAAGTGCCGCACCTCGCGCACCGATTCTTCGAGTTGGCTACTGCGTCGCGCAGCCGAGAAAAATGGAATGCCGAAGCGTTCGTATTCGAGTTGCAGATAACCCGCGCCGAGGCCGACAACCGCGCGGCCGGATGACAGGTGGTCGATCGTTGCAGCGGCCTTCGCAATGACGGCCGCAGAACGGTACGCGACGTTGTAGACGAGGCAGGCGACACGCGCACGCGTCGTTGCAACGGCAAGCGCGGCTTGCATCGCGACTGCTTCGTGATTGTCGCCGTCGCCAGGATCCGCTCCGAGAAGGGGAGTGACCGGGACGAAGTGGTCCCAAACGGAAATCCAATCGAAACCGCTCGAGTCTGCAGTGCGCCACACCTTTGTCAACGTGGTGGGTGTCGCGTGTTGCAGGGGAGTGTGCACACCGAATCGCACGCGTGCGCTCGTCTCAGGCGGGTGCCGTGTTGCGTTGCCTCCCATCTCGCATACAGTATGCAAGACGCGACCACCGGAGGGAGTCCCCGTTTTGCACAACAACGCCACCGTGCACCTGAGCGATGACATCATTGCCGGACTTCTCGACCTCGAGTCGGTGCAGTCCGTCGTGTGGGAGGCGTTCGCTGCTCTTGGTCGCGGAGACGCCGCAACAACTCAACGCGTGCGCGCCGTCGCGCCGTTGGGAATGGCCAGCGCCATGGCCGCTGTCGTACCCCCGTATTCCGGAGGCAAGGTGTACGCAACGAAGAACGGCCAGTTCACCTTCGTCAACGTGCTTTTCGACCTCGACGGCCGATTCCTGTGCACCCTCGACGGCGACGTCTTGACGAGGTTTCGCACGCCGGCCGGGTGCTCGCTCGCGATCCGCGAGATGGCACCGCAGCGCATCGACTCGGCAGCGCTTGTGGGTGCGGGAAAGCAAGGTTGGTATCACCTCGAGATGCTGTGGCAGCAGTTACCGCAAGTGGCCGAAATCCGAATCGCGGACGCGCGCCGCGAGGCCACCGATGCGATCGTTGCCCGCGCGCGCGAGGCGGGCATCCCGGCGGTCGCAACCGACAGCCCCGCCGCCGCAGTGCGTGATGCCGACGTGGTGCTCACCATCACTCCGTCCAATACACCCCTCTTTGCGGCGTCCGACATCTCCGACAACACCCTCGTGTGCGGTGTCGGCGCAACAAAGTACGAGCGTTGCGAACTTCCGCCCGAACTTTTGCCGCGATGTCGTGCTGTTGTTTGCGACGACGTCATCGGGTCGCAGGTGGAGTGCGGCGATCTCATACATGCTGCCAAGGCAGGGCTGTTCGATTGGAAAGATGCGATCGAACTTGCCGATGTGGCAGCCGGCAAAGTCAAGGTGCCACGTGCGGGAAACGGACCCGTACTCTTCGAAACGCAAGGTGTCGCATTGCAAGATGTCGCCGCCGCAGGTCTTGCCTGGGAACGATTCCAGGCTCGTCAGTGATCACGAACAACGGAGGATTCAGATGATCATCCAGAACAGGCTTTCTCTCGAGGAAGCGGAACTCATCGTCGATGCGGCACTTGCAAAGGCGAAGGAAATGAAGGTCGGGTCGGTGATTGCCGTCGTTGATGCGGCCGGATGGCCGATCTGCGTGAAGCGACCCGACAACGGCAAACCGACAAGTGTCGAAATCGCCATCAACAAGGCCTTCACCGCGGCGTGTCACCGTCGACCAACGCACACGTATACGAACGCCCAACCGGGGCAGGAAGCCTTCGGCATCATGAACATGCACGGGGGCCGTTTCTCCATCTTCGTCGGCGGCTGGCCGATCGAGGTCGACGGCGAGGTCGTCGGTGGCATCGGCGTATCGGGCGGACACACGAAGGAAGACATCGCGTGTTGCAAGGCCGGCATCGAGGCGCTGATGGCAAAGCTCGGCAAGACCGCCGATTTCGCCAAGTGGGACAACTGGGCGCCGCCGTCACCGACGGCGTGAGAGTATCGCTGACATGTCTGTCGAGGTTCTGAACCGAATCGGTGGCGTGCCGACGAAGTCGTCGTCACCTGTGTTCGAGCGCCGTAACCCGGCGCGATGGAGCGAGGTCGTCTCGACTGCTCCCGAGTCGTCGGTCGACGATGTGCGGGCAGCCGTCGATGCCGCGGCCGATGCGCTCGCCAAGTGGCGCGCAACCACACCCACGCAACGAGCCGACATTCTGACGAAAGCGTCGCGAATTCTCGCCGCGCGAGCCGAAGAGACCGCCGCCGAAATGGTGCGTGAGGAGGGAAAACCTTTCGCCGATGCGCTGAACGAAGCATCTCGCACACCGAAAAACCTCGAGCTTTATGCCGGCGAGGCCTACAGACTGACGGGGGCCACTTTTCCCAGCGACGACACACCTCTCGTGTATTCGGTTCTCGACCCGGTTGGCGTTGTTGCTGTCATCACTCCGTGGAACTTTCCGCTCAACATGGCAAGCCGAAAAATCGGTCCCGCACTGGCGGCGGGCAATACTGTCGTCTTCAAGCCGTCGCCGATGACACCGCTCATGGGGGAACGACTTGCGTCGGCTTTTGTCGAGGCGGGGGTTCCCGATGGCGTCATCAGTGTCGTACACGGCTTTGCTGCGGGCGCACACTTGGTGGCCGATGACCGTGTCGCGGCCGTCACCTTCACCGGTTCCACCGCAACGGGCCGAAAAATCCACTCAGCCGTCGGACTGGGTCGGCGTGTGCAACTTGAACTCGGTGGCAAGAACCCGGTGGTTGTCCTTGCTGATGCCGACCTCGATGCAGCAGCGCAGGTGGTTGCACGGTCGAGTTTCAGCCTCACAGGCCAGGCGTGTACCGGCGCGGGTCGAATTCTCGTCGATGCGTCGATCCACGACGAGCTGTTGGCACGTGTGGTGAAGCTCGCCGAGAACTACGTGCTCGGGCCCGGCGACGCGGCCGGCGTGACGATGGGCCCCCTCGTCGACGACAACGCCCTCGCTGCAATGGACGCGGCGGTTTCGATGGCGGTTGGGGCCGGAGCCAAGGTTGCATGTGGCGGTTCCCGTAGGAGCGAAGGTGCCCTGGCCGATGGATGGTTTTTCCCGCCGACGGTCCTCACCGACGTTGTGCCGGGTTCGGCGCTCAGCTGCAACGAGGTCTTCGGACCGGTCGTTGGATTCGAACGCGTGAACGGCATCGACGAAGCGATTGCTTCGGCAAACAACGTCGAATTCGGGCTGTCGGCTGCGGTATGTACGCGGAACCTTGCGGCAGCACAACGATGTGCCGCTGAAATACAGGCCGGCATGGTCCGCATCAACCGTCCAACGGTTGGTGCTGCTTTCAATGCTCCTTTCGGTGGAATCAAGCAATCGGGAACCGCGACCCACAAAGAGCAGCTTGGTCCGACAGTGATGGACTTCTACACCGTCATGCGAACGGTGTGGCTCGGTAACTGACGATGGATCTACGTCTCGCCGGTCGTCGCGCCCTCGTCTTTGGCTCGTCATCGGGTCTCGGGCGTGAACTTGCTGCAGTACTTGTCGAAGAGGGGGCGCGAGTCGTGGTGACGAGTCGCGATGCTGCGCGAGCAAACGAAGCCAAGAATGCAACGGGCGCCGAGACGTGCGTTGTCGGCGACCTCACCACAGCCGGTGATGCGGCACGAATGGTCGTCGATGCTGCGTCTGCACTCGGTGGTCTCGACATATGCGTCCTCAATACGGGTGGTGCGAAGCCCGGAGGAATTCTCAACACCGATGGTTTCGATGACGTCGCATACCAGGCGTTCTTGCGGCCGGTCCTCGAAGCATCGCGGGCGGCAACGCCTTATCTGCGCGCGGGCAACGATGCGCGCTTGGTTGCCTTGACCGCACGCTCCGTCGTTGAGGCAACCCCCGACCTCGCTCTGTCGTCGGTGTTTCGCAGTGGTGTCGCCGCGGCCATGCGGTCGCTGGCACTCGAACTCGCGCCCGACGTCAACGTGAACGTCGTCGTCACGGGTCAGTTCGACACTCCGGCGCTCGATCGTTTCGAAGCCGCGAAGGCGTCTTCGTCGGGTCACTCGGCCGATGAGGTGCGCCGCGAGCACATTGCCGCGATCCCACTCGGCCGCGTCGGAACTGCCCGCGAATTCGCCGACGTGGTCGCGTTTCTCTGCTCGCCGCGGGCGAGTTTCGTGAACGGATCGGTCGTGCGAATCGATGGTGGTGCCGTCCACGGTTTTTGAACCTTTGAACAACTAATTGAACAACTAATCGGCGAAATAGGCGACCCAGGCGTTGCGAACATGGTCTTGCGCCGCGGCTTCGGCGGCAGCAGCGTCTCCGGCTGCGATCGCATCGACGATCGTGCGATGTTCGAACCACGAGTTGGTCAAACGCTCGCGGATACGTTTTGCGTAGGCCCACTGGATCATCGTCGACATCGTCGACAATTGCTCAGCGAGGAGAGTGTTGTCGGCTGCATCGGCAAGCGCCGCGTGAAAGGCGGTGTTCAGGGCCGGCAGGTCTTCGGTTCGTGCTTGAGTCGCGGCGTCGAGTCCTTCCTCGCACACCGCGCGCAGGTGGTCGAGCTGTTCGTCGGTGCGGCGCGCCGCGGCGAGTCGGGCGACGAGGCCCTCGAGGGTGAGGCGTATCACGAAGAGATCGTCAGCCTGCTTACGGGTGAAGATCGCAACCTTGGCACCGCGGCGCGGTTCGATCTCGACGAATCCCTCGACGGCGAGGAGATGCAGTGCCTCGCGGATCGGGCCACGTGAGACCTCGAGTTCGAGCGCCAGGTCTTCTTCCACCAGCCGCTGGCCGGGGAGGTAGGTGCCTCCAACGATGGCTTCGCGCAAGGTACTGAGAACGGCCGCGGCCAGGGGCTGATGTCGTCGGCCGAGCTTTGGTTCGGTCATGGGCGGCCCTCCAACATCGTGGACCCGCATCGCGACTTTTTCGGGCCCTCTCAGGAATGTATACAATTGACATACCGCCGTCCACCTGAGGCGGGTGTCACAGCATATCCATAATCAACAATTCGAAAGAGGGGGAAGATGCGTCGACATTTGAAAGTTGTCGCGGTGGTAGTTGCTCTCGGCCTTGGTGCCGTGGCCTGCTCCGACGACAACGGGGGCAGTTCGTCGGAGGACACGACGGCAGCCACTGAAGAAACCACAACCGCGGATACGACCGCAACTGGCGACGCCACCGCAGCCCCGGCTGACGGCGGTGAAATCATGATTGCGCTCGGTTCCGAGCCCACCAGCCTCGACCCGCAGTTGGTCGACGACGGCGGCGAGCGAGCCATCAACGACAACGTCTATGAGACGTTGCTCGTCCGTAACTCGAACGGTGAACTCGAGCCGGGTCTCGCGGCAGAAATGCCGACCCAGATCGATGACACCACGTGGCAGGTCAAGCTGCGCGAAGGAGTCAAGTTCCACGACGGCTCCGACTTCAATGCAGATGCGGTCGTTGCGACCGTCAGCCGCATGGCGAAGTTGATTGCCGACGGCAAGACCGACAACGACGGCTTCTTCAAGAGCTTCGTCAGCGCCGAGGCCGTCGACCCGCTCACGGTGAACATCACGACCGCCGACAAGGACGGTGTCGTTCCGTCGCGTCTGTACTGGATGAAGATCATCCCGGCTTCGGCTGCGGAATCGGCAGATATGTCCGAGACGGTCGTCGGAACCGGCCCGTACAAACTGGCCAGCCGCGAGAAGGGCGTCAACATCGTCCTTGAAGCGAACGCCGACTACTGGGGTGGCAAGCCCGCCCTCGACAAGGTGACCTACGAGTTCATCGACGATTCGGCCACGCGTCTCGCTGGTCTGAAGTCGGGCAAGTACAGCCTCATCACCAACCTCGCACCGCAGGACGCCGAGCAGGCACCGAAGGTTCTCACGGCCCAGGGCCAGGAGCACCCGGTTCTCATTCTCGACGCCGACGAGGGCATCACGGCCGACGTCAACGTCCGCAAGGCGCTGAACCACGCCGTTGACAAGCAGGCAATCGCCGACACCTTGTTCGGTGGCTACGCAACGATCGACCTCGGTCAGTTGCTCAGCCCGTCGATCCTCGGTCACAACGAGACCCTGAGCGCCTACGAGTACAACCCCGAAGAGGCGAAGAAGATGCTGGAAGAAGCCGGTGTCGCCGGCGAGACCATCCAGCTCGTCGGTGAATCGGGCCGTTGGCTGAAGGACAAGGAACTTCTCGAGGCCGTCGCCGGCTACTGGAAGGAAGCCGGTCTCGACGTCAAGCTCGAGATCCTCGAATTCGGTGCGTACCTCGACGTGCTCTTCGACCGCGAGAACCGCGCCGATGCCGTGTACGTCTCGTCGTCGAACGACATCCTCGACCCGGACCGTCAGCTCTCGACCTACTACCAGGCCGGTGGCATTGGTTCGTCGAACAGCGACCAGGCACTGTCCGACCTTGTCACGCAGGGTCGCGCCGAGCTCGATCCCGCCAAGCGCGAGACCATCTACGAAGAGGCAGTGAAGATCGCGTACGACAACGCGTACTTCGTCTGGCTCGTCAACAACCAGGACATCTACGGAGCCGCAGAGAACCTGGTGTGGACGCCACGCGTCGACTCGAAGTTGCTGGTCAAGGAGATGTCCCTCGGCTGATAGCCGCAGGACCACTCCATTGAAGTGATGCTGTAACTGCACGTCGAGAGAAAGGGAGGGAAGTGGGTCGGTATCTGGTCAGTCGCTTGTTGCAAGGCGTTCTCGTGGTCTTCGGGGTCACGGTCGTCGTCTTTGTGGCAACGCGAATGATCGGAGATCCGGTCAACTTCATCCTCCCGCTCTCGGCGTCGCAGGAGCAGCGCGATCGTCTCAGAACCGATCTTGGTTTCGACCGGTCATTTGTCAGTCAATTCGTCGACTACATCGGCGATGTTTTCCGGTTCGACTTCGGGAAGTCGACCAAGTTCACCAACGAAGACACAATCGATGTCGTGCTGCGGTTCCTGCCAAAGACGCTGCAGCTCGTCATTGCGGGCATGCTCGTCGCCTTCCTCGTGTCCCTCGTTCTCGGCATGTTGTCGGCTGTCAAGCCCGGCAAGGTCACGGACAAACTGCTCGTGACCCTCAGCCTCCTCGGGCTGTCGATGCCCCAGTTCTTTCTTGCGCAGGTGCTGATCGTGTTCTTCAGCGTGCGCTTTGGTTGGGTTCAGATCGGCCCCGGGCCATGGACCCACTTGATTCTTCCCGCGATAGCCCTCGCCCTTCCGGCGATCGGTCGACTTGCGATGACAGTTCGTTCGGCCATGATCGACGAACTCAACAGCCAATACGTCAAGGCCGCAAAAGCAAAGGGTATGCGCCGCCGTCGTATCGTCGCGGTGCACGCACTGCGCAATGCGGCGATTCCGTTCGTCACGCTTGCCGGGTGGGAGTTCATTCGCGCCCTCGCCGGATTCACGGTCGTCGTCGAGGGTGTTTTCGGCCTGAACGGCATGGGCAGCTTGGCGATTCTTGCCATTCGCGAACGTGATTTCTTCCTGATCCAGACCATCGTTCTCGTCGTGGCGGTGATCGTCGTCATCGTCAACATCGCCATCGACTTTGCGTACAAAGCTGTCGACCCGCGGGTGAAACTCGGATGAGCGACAACGACACGCCCCAGCACGTACCCGACGAGTACTCGGCGCGCAGCCGCGAGACCGAGGCAGCCCTGCACGACGAGCAGAATCTCGAAGGCCGTCCGTACGAGGTCACAGTGGCGACGAAGGGCGTCTTCCGTGAACTGCTCAGCGACAAGACCGGCGTCTTCGGTTTGGCGCTGCTGTCCATTCTTGGACTCGCTGCCTTGCTGGCGCCCTGGGTCGCACCGCACGGACCGACCGAGGGTTCGCTCAGCACCGCCAACCGCAAGCCGGTCTGGAGCGGCGGCACGTGGGAGTTCATCCTCGGTACCGACCCGCAGGGGTACGACCTGTTGTCGCGGCTCATCTACGGCTTGCGGACGACGTTGCTCGTGGCCTTGGCGGTGGTTCTCGTCGCCGGAACCGTTGGCGTCGTCATCGGGTTGATCTCCGGCTACCGCGGTGGTCGCACCGACCGTTGGATCATGCGGTGGGTCGACGTCCAGGTCGCCTTTCCCGGTCTGCTCATCGCGATGATCATGATCGCAGTGATTGGCGGCAGCAAGAGCTCCGTCATCTTCGTTCTCTCCTTCAACGGTTGGATGGTCTACGCGCGCATGACCCGAGGCGTGGTCTTGTCTGTGAAAGAGCAGCCGTACGTCGAGGCCGCTGAACTCATTGGGTGCTCGCCGCGCCGCATCATGTTCAGACACATCCTGCCGAACCTGATTTCAGCAATCAGCACGCTCGCCGTCCTCGAGTTCGCCCGCATCATCCTCGCCGAGGCCACCCTGTCGTTCCTTGGGCTCGGCCTGCGCTTCCCCGAGGTGTCGCTCGGCATCGTGGCCAGCTCGGGCCGCGACTACATCTTCAGCACGCCACGCCTCATCGTCATCCCGGGTATTGCGATCAGCATCCTCGTCATGGCGGTCAACTTTGCGGCGTCATGGCTCCGCGTGGCTCTCGACCCACGCGAGCGGGAGAAGCGTTTCGCGGCAAATGCACTGAACGGCGCAACCGGAGCCGGGCAATGACCGCCAACGTAAACACCGAAAACATCCTCGAGGTGCGCAACCTCACGGTTGAGTTCTTCACGCGCCGCGGCACCGTGCATGCGGTTCGTGACGTTTCGTTCTCCGTGCGTCGCGGCGAGACCCTCGGCATTGTCGGCGAGTCGGGATCGGGCAAAAGCGTCACCGCCCAGGCGATCCTCGGTCTCACAGAACTCCCGGGGCGGGTCACCGGGGGCGACGTGCTCTGGAAGGGTTCGTCGCTTGTTGCCGGCAGCGATGCAGCCGCAAACGTCGAACGGATTCGCGGCAAGGAGATTGCGATGGTCTTCCAAGACCCGATGACCTCGCTCAACCCCGTGTACACGGTTGGCATGCAGGTGTCCGAGGTTCTGGTGCGCCACATGGGCATGTCGAAGAAGAATGCACGTGCGCGTGCCGTCGATCTACTCGACATGGTTGGCATATCGAATCCCGCCAAGCGTCTCGACCAGTATCCATTCGAACTTTCGGGCGGCATGCGCCAGCGTGTGCTGATTGCGGCGGCTCTCGCGTGTGAACCCGAATTGTTGATCGCCGACGAGCCGACGACTGCACTCGATGTGACGATTCAGGCGCAGATTCTCGACCTCATCGCCGACCTTCAACAGCGACTCGGTGTCGCGGTGATGTTGATCACCCACGATCTTGGTGTGGTTGCCGGAGTCTGCGACAGGGTCGCGGTCATGTACGGTGGCAAACTCGTCGAGGAAGCCGATGCAGACGACATCTATCCGCGGCCGTATCACCCCTACACCGAGGGGCTTTTGCGATCGACCCCGCGCCTCGATGTCGTTTCCGCACGGCTCGACTCGATTGCCGGGTCACCGCCCGATCTGCGTGAAGTGATGCCGGGTTGTTCGTACGCGCCACGTTGCACGGCCGTCACCGACCAGTGTCGCCGCAGCGTTCCACCGCTCGACCAGAGAGGGGAGGGCCGTCGTGTCGCCTGCTTCAACCCACGCTGATTCGTCACCCATCATTCGCGTCGAAAATCTGTCGGTCCGTTTTCCCGTCGCCTCTGGTGGATACTTTCGCCGTAGTCGAAGTGCCGTGCATGCAGTCGAGAACGTGTCGTTCGAGATTGGTCACGGTGAAACTCTCGGCCTTGTCGGCGAATCGGGTTCGGGAAAGAGCACAACCGGTCGAGCAATTCTGCGCAGTGCGCCAATCAGTTCAGGCAAGGTCGAATTCAACGGCGCCGACATCACCCATGTGTCGGGTCGGGAACTACGCGACCTGCGTCGCAACATGCAGCTGGTCTTCCAGGATCCATACGCATCGTTGAACCCGCGCATGAGCGTTCTCGAGATTGTCGCCGAACCGTTGGTCGTTCACGGCCTTGCCGACTCAACCGACGCGGCACGACCCGTTGTTGCCGACTTGCTTGAGCGATGCGGTCTTCCCGGCGATGCGCTCACACGGTACCCACATGCGTTTTCCGGCGGCCAACGCCAGCGCATCGGTATCGCCCGCGCACTTGCGCTGCAGCCCAAATTCATCGTCGCAGACGAACCGGTATCAGCGCTCGACGTCTCGGTTCGTGCGCAGGTTGTCAACCTGCTGCAGGACTTGCAACGCGACCTTGGTATTTCGTATCTCTTCATCGCGCACGATCTGTCGGTGGTGCGGCACATCTCGCAGCGCATCGGCATTCTCTACTCGGGGCATCTCGTCGAATACGCACCGACCGACCGTGTTTACGAGAACCCGATTCACCCGTACACCGAAGCGTTGCTGTCGAGTGTGCCGATTCCCGATCCGGCCATACAAAAACGCCGCGGACGCATCGTTCTGCAGGGCGAGATTCCCAATCCAATCGACCCACCGCCGGGCTGTCGTTTTGCCAGTCGCTGTCCACTCGTAGAAGACCGTTGCCGTACCGAAACGCCGCAACTCGAAGAGAAAGCGCCCGGTCACTTTGCTGCTTGCTTCGTGCGCAGCAGTTCCGGGTGCTGAGCGGTCCCGAATGTCCAAGGAGTCAACGAACATGTCCAATTTGCCCGCGGACCACACGATTGCACCGTCGCAGTCGCGAGTTTCCCTCGTGGTTCTCGTCGGAGTCCTTGCGGGGTTCCTGTCCGGGCTGTTCGGTGTGGGTGGTGGAATTCTCATCGTTCCCGGTCTCGTACTTGTCGCATCGATGGACCAGCGGATGGCGCACGGCACGTCGCTCGCGGCTGTGCTGCCGATCGCTGCTTCGAGTTTGGTCACGTACTGGGCGCACGATCACATCGACTGGCCGGTTGTTTTGTTTTTGGCCATAGGGGCCGTGGGTGGAGCCATTCTCGGGACAAAGTTGCTGCAGGTGTTGCCGCACCGGACGCTCGGAGTCGCTTTTGCGGTTTTGCTTCTCGCCTCTGCGGCGAGGCTCTTCATGGCCGACAATGGCACGGGCCGAGACGACCTCGACGTACTCATGGTGGCGCTTCTCGTCCTGCTCGGTTTATTGACGGGAATTCTCGCGGGACTGCTCGGAGTCGGCGGCGGAATCATCATGGTTCCGGCGATGATGATGCTCTTCGGAATTCCACCCGTCATTGCAAAGGGCACTTCTCTCGGTGTCATTATCCCCACGTCGATCATGGGAACCTGGCGGAATCGCACGAAAAAGAACGTCGACTTCCGTGCGGCTGCCATCGTGGGCATCGCGGGTGTACTCGCGGCAATCGCGGGTGGAACACTGAGCGCGCGCATGTCCGACACTCTGTCGAACGTTCTTTTCGCGGTGCTCCTCACCGTGGTCGCTATTCGACTACTTCGTCAAATCAGTCGCGAAGACAAACAGAAGTAGTGCGTAGGCAATGACTCTCGCGGGGTACCTCATCGCGATTCTTGCCGTCACAACAGGTGCTGCAATCCAGGGAACACTCGGTTTTGGTCTCGGCCTCATCGCCGCGCCGGTGCTTGCGTTGGTGGACAAGGACTTGATTCCCGGCCCGCTCTTGATGATCGGTGTGGCGACCACGACGACGGTGTTTCTGCGCGAACGTGGCGATGTCGATTGGCGGGGCATGCGTTGGGCGATAGTCGGCCGTGTGATCGGGACAGGACTCGGCGCGTGGGCAGTCGTTGTTTTCTCCAAAGATGCGCTCATTGTTGCGTTGTCACTGTCAGTGATTCTGGGAGTCGTCATGAGTGTGGCCGGTTGGAACTTTCGTCCGACGACGCCCGCTCTCATCGGTGCCGGAACCCTCTCCGGAGTCATGGGCACGCTCACGTCCATCGGTGGTCCGCCGATGGCCCTCGTCTACCAGAAAGAAACCGCGCAAAAGTTGCGATCGACGCTCGCGGGGTTCTTCTTGATCGGGGCGACGTTGTCGGTCGCATCGCTGTTTGCAGGTGGAGAGTTCGGCTGGCACGAACTTCGTCTCGGGCTGGCGCTGATACCCGGCCTGGTGGTCGGACTCGCGCTGTCGCGCCGTGTCGCGCGGTTCCTTGACAACCGTTACACGCGACCGGCCGTTCTTGCGTTCTCGGCGATTTCGTCGCTGACGCTCTTGGTGCAAATTCTCGTCGACTAACCGCGGTGGGCCATGCGACGCGGGTCGAGGTCTGTGGCCGATTCCCCGAAACGGAGCAGCGGATCTTCATCATGGTCGAGAATGATTGACCGAACGATGTCTGCGAGTGCAGGTGCAATTTTGATTCCGGCACCACCTTGGCCGGCCAGCCAAACGAACGTGTCGTTGTTCGCATCACGTCCGACAACCGGCACGCGGTCGGATGTGAACGTGCGCAGCCCGGCCCACGCGCGTCGAACCGATCGCAGCGGGGTCGTGAGTGCCTCGTTGACGCGGTCAAGGCCGATTGCCACATCGATCTCGTCGGGCTGGGCGTCGCACGGGGCGGAGAGCGTTTCTTCCGACGGCGAGACGAGGAGACCTCCCGCCTCGGGTTCGAAATAGAAGCGATTGCCGATGTCCATCACGAGGGGCCAGCCATGGACATCTGCAGAGGTGGGACTGATGAACGCCGTTCGCCGAAACGGACGCAGCCCGAGTGCGCGCACTCCGGCACGTTCTGCGACGACGTCGGCCCACGCGCCTGCGGCGTTCACCACGTAGTCAGCCTCGAGCGCAAAACCGTCGATGTCGATGTGCCAACGCCCCGACTTGTGGCGCATGCGCAGTGCCTCGATCATCTGGTGGTTGGTGAAGGTTTCAACACCGCGTTGGCGTGCACCCGCCGCAAAAGACTGGAGCAAAAGAGCGACGTCGATCGACTTCGCGTCGGGTTCCCAGAAGCCACCGGCTGCAACGGCGACTGACGTGAGGTTGGGCAGGATCCGCCGTGCTTCGCCTGGGTCGACACGACACGAATTTGGCGACACCCCCGTCGTGGCGAGTGTCTGCATTTCATCGAGTCGACGTGCATCGTCGGCATCACGGCCCACCCACAACAATCCCCGCGGCCCGGTCAGTGGAAATTCACAAAAGCCCGTAGGTGGTGTTTCGAGGAATGATCGACTTGCTTCGGCAAGTGCGCAAACGACCGGCAGACCGCTGGTCGATGAGAGTGTTGCCGCCGAGCGCCCGGTCGAGTGGAATCCGAGTTGGCTTTCCTGTTCGACCAGGACGACGTCGCATTCCGGGGCGAGACGCCATGCCGCGGCGGTGCCGGCGATGCCGCCGCCGATGATGACGACGCGGGGTTTCATTCGATCGAGGCGGATGCTTTCAGGTCGGCCATCACCGACGCCATGTGGTTGAACGTCGAGGCTCGTGCCGCATCGGAGTCGCCGGCTTCGATACTGGCGAGAATTTCGTCGTGTTGGTCCCAACTCATCACGCCGCGGCGGTCGCTCAGCATCGAAAAGACGAGCTCGGTTTTGTTGCGCAACGGCGTCACAACGGATTCGAGATAGTTGTTGCCAGAGGCCTCTTCTATGAGAACGTGAAACTTGCGATGGCACTCTGCCGCAGTGACGAGGTCTTGGCGTTTCGACGCCGCGCGCCCCTCGCGGATGCACTCCTTCATGGAAGCCAGGTGCTCGTTGGTGCGATTGTGGGCGGCGCGCTCGGCGGCAAAAGCCTCGATGATGCTGCGCAATTCCAACAACTGGTGGGCCTCGGATGGCTCGAGGCGGGATACGTAGGCGCCGCGCCGTACCTTGACCTCGATGAGGCCCGTCGCTTCGAGCGCACGGATGGCCTCGCGTACGGGATTCCGTGACACTCCGAGGCGCTCGGCGATTGCATCTTCGAGCAAACGATCACCGGGCTGGAAGTCGCCGGCAAGAATGAGATTGCGGATTTCGTCGACAACCAACTCGCGCAGGGGGCGATGGTTGTGACTCAGTGACATGCTTCCAGCGTAGTGCTGTTGGCTCTCAGCTGATCGAAAGATTGCGGCGGTCGTATTCGCTGAGGCGCCCGCGACGCACCCACACGTCGGCGATGTCGACTTCCTGGTCGTAGGCCATCACCACACTGGGTTTTTTCAGACCGGCTTGCTTCCAATCGCGAATCGCCGTGTTGCCAAGGCGCTGGGCATAAGAACTTTCGCCGTCGGTGATGCCGCGCAGCAACACGAACGTGCCGCGCTTCGCAATGAAGATGGCAGGCCTGGTCTTGCCGTCGCGGCCGGCATCGTCGGCGCCGGGCACTCCGCTGAATGACAGCCATGCGTCGACGATGTCGCCGGCCTCGAGGTTGTACATGGCGTCGAGGGCGAGCTCGCCCAGTTTTGGGCGTGTGGGTTGCTGTTCGCGTACCTGCAACGTGTGTGCGACGAAGTCGACGAATTCGAAGGCTCCGTTGCGTTCCTGCAGGACGACGTTGATCGATTGGCCGGCCGAAAGTTCGGCGGCCCGGGGCGATCGTGACGTCGCGGACTCGTCGCCTTGCTCCGTCCGCCAGGTGATGTCGTCGCCATCGATCATCGTGACGACGCCGCGAATGACTCGACGCATCCCGGGTGGTGGTGCTGCATCGAGGTGCGTGAGTTTCTTCTCGGGCTTCGGGCGATTCAACCGTTTGATCTCGCGAATGCGTTCGCGACGTTGTTTGTCATCGAGCGTGCGGTGCGTGTTGGGCACCACCTGGACGATGCTGAATTCGGTACGCGACACCTCGACCTGTATGCGCAATGTGTCGCACTCCCGCAGTTCTCCGAGTCCCTCGAGAAGGTCGCCGTCGAGCACACCGCTCAGTGGACCGTCGTATTCGACCCAGTGCCAACCGCCGTCGGGAGCATGATCGCGCAGTTCAACCGTGGCGAACCGCTTTCGCGTCTTGTCCCGTGAGATTTCGGGCTGTCTGGAGGTGGCGGACGCAGGCAACGATTCACGCAGCGCACGCAGCGCGTCGTCGTTCGACTGTCGCGGCTTGCCGCCCACGGGCAGCGACTACTCGGGAATCGGGTAGTGCACGCCGGGGATGCCGGGCAGCAACGGAGTCGCCCAGTCGGGCCGCGGCAGAAGGCCGGGGTAAGCACCCGGAGCCATCGGTGCCGTGTCGGCGTTCCACGCGTGGTGGATCGGCTGCAACTGGTAGTAGCCGTTTGCGGCGTTCGTACCGCCGTCGACAAGCAGGTCGTGGCCCGTGATGTAACCCGCCATATCGGAGGCGAGGAACATGACCGGAGCGACGATCTCGGACACTTCGCCGAGTCGACGCATCGGGGTGCGCGACGCGATCCACTTGTCCATGCCCATGCCTTCGAGTGCGACGCGGGTCATCTCGGTGATGATGAACCCGGGGCTGACGGCATTGACGCGCACGCCACGATCGGCCCATTCGCAACCGAGCTGCTGGGTGATGTTGCGCAGTGCACCCTTTGCGGCGGTGTAGGCGATGATGTTCATCTCGTTTGCACCGCTGCCCATGATCGAGCAGATGTTGACGATGTTGCCGCTCTTCTTCAGCAGCATGTGCAGTCCGACTTCGCGCATGTAGAGGAACGCGCCGCGAAGGTCGACGGCCATGATGTTGTCGAAGGAGTCGGTGGGGAATCGCTCGGCGCCGATGCCCTTCACGTCGGAGATACCTGCATTGTTGACGAGGGTGTCGATGCCACCGAATTCCTTGATGCCGGCGGCGACCACGCGCTTGACGTCGTCTTCGATCGAAACGTCACCGGTGACGCACAGCACCTTGGCGCCCGCCTTCCTGCAGGCTTCGCCGGTCTGCTCGAGGAGGTCCTTCGTGCGTGCCGTGAGCACAAGGTTGGCCCCGGCCTTGGCGAAGCCCTCGGCGAAGCTGGCACCAAGGCCATACGAGGCACCCGTGATGAGAACGGTTTTGCCCTTGAAATCGAACATGTCTAACCCCCTGATGCAGCGGCCCGATGCGGGCGCAAGTCCCGAAAATAGTCGGTCTGGCGGTCCCGATGCGAACGGGGCGGGTCATGTGACACCCCCTCGGCAGACTCTCGGTTTTCTCGGCGGAAAGGGGCCCTCTTTGTCAACCACCCACACGGCGGCGGCCGTTCACAGGCGCCTCATGCGCGCCCTCGGTGACCTAGGCATCGCCCCACAAACAACTATCGCCCCACAAACCACTATTGCCCCACAAACAACTATCGCCCCACAAACAACCATCGCCCCACAAACAACCTGGGCAACCGTCGAGACCCGTGATGGCGAGTCGGTCATTGCGTTCGGGGCGCTGTCGCTCGAGACCGCGGCACGTCTCGCGAACCTTCTCGAAGATCTCGCGTCCGGATCTTCGGCGACGTCGGTCGTGCACGACGACGACGTGCATGGCCCCGACGGCACAGCCGAATACGCGATGGCGCCGTTCGAGCCGGTCGCATCACCGCTCGAGCCGTACCATTCGTCGTCCCGTCATCATCCCCGGACGGCGTGGTGACGTCGCAATGAGCCCGTTCAATCGCCATGGCCTCGGAGCCAACCCGCAGTCGATCCCATTCGACGAATGGTGGCGAATGTGGCACTTCGTCCACGCCTTCGAGGCCAAGGACTCTCAGTTCTTCCGTGTGTGGATCGAGGTCGCGGGAGGTCGTCGCACATGGCACATCTCGTCGCCACGGTTCCACTTCGAGTTTTGTGCGGTCGAAGAGGGCGCTTCGGGCACGTTCACCGTGCCGCTGCCCGTGCGTGTCATCCACGCGATGACCGACATCGCAACAACTGCATTCGAGCCGACTTTGGCACTGGCCGACAACGATTCGCTCGTCGTCACTTCGGGCGATGCCAGTCTCGTGTTCGACATTCCCGCGCACCATCCGGGAACATCTGTTCTCCTCGACTCGGTCGACTGCACCGCGGTGGTTTCGGCGAAGCGTCTCGCCGACGTTCTCGACGCGGCGCGCACACCACCCATCGGAGTCGACATCATCGGTTACGGGCCGCCGTTGTGGTGCGTCATCGGTGACGGAAAAATCACTTTCCACTCCGACTGGTCGTCGTACGACCATGGTCGTGCCACTGTGTCGGTCGAAGCACAGACGCGTGGCGAATCGCAGTTCCATAGTGCGGTCAGCCTCGTTGCGAGGGTGTTGCGCGATTTCACGATCGGTGACGAGGGTGATGAAACCGTGACGCTCGAAGTCGACGGACCGGCAGGGTCAGGCTGTCGCGTGGTTGCGTCGGACTGGACTCTCACGTGTCCCTTCATCGATCCGGTCGCTCACGAATGGGGCGGCACGATGCGCCGCGAACTCCTCGTTGCGGGCTACGAATACCATCGCGACGGCGAACGCGCAGTCGAATTTCTCGTCGACAACGTTCAGGTGCGAGCGCAGGTGCACGGTGGCCGCCACCCGGTGTGCCGACTGTCCGCAATCGTCGCTCGCAATGTGGCAAGCAGCGAATTTCTCCTCAGTGAATTGAACGACTGGAACATGTCGCACGCCGGCATGAAGTTCTGGTGGGAGGCGGGCAAGGTGGTTGCAGTGGTTGATCTCGACTCGAACCACATGGCCGACATCTCCGACGAGTCAGTTCGTCTGGCCGCCGCGGTTGCGCGCTTGGCCGCGCCGACTGCAGCGCTGTAACGCGTCAGCCGAACAATTTCTTCGCGATGACCATTCGTTGGATTTGGTTCGTGCCCTCGTAGATCTGAGTGATCTTCGCGTCGCGCATCATTCGTTCGACGGGGAAGTCGTTCGTGTAGCCGTAGCCGCCGAGGAGCTGCACGCAGTCGGTGGTCACCTTCATCGCGACATCCGATGCGAAGCACTTCGCCATGGCGCCGAGTGTGGAGAGTTCACCGTGCGGGTCGCCGGCGTCGACTGCGGCACAGGCTCGGTAGACGAGGGTTCGTGCGGCTTCGACCTGCATCTGGGCCTCGGCCACCATCCATTGCAGACCTTGGCGTGTGGAGAGTGTCGCACCGAAGGTCTTGCGCTCTTTCATGTAACCGACGGCGTAGTCGATGGCGCCTTGTGCAATGCCCACGGCCTGTGCGCCGATTGTCGGGCGGCTGCGGTCGAGGGTGTGCATGCCGATGCTGAAACCCTGTCCGACTTCACCGATGCGGTTGGCATCGGGAACGCGCAAGCCATCGAAGCGAATGACGCCGGTGGGCGAACCCTTGATGCCGAGTTTGTGTTCGACCTTGTCGACGTGAACACCCCATTCGGCTTCGACGAGAAATGCGGTGATGCCCTTGTGGCGGTCGTCGCTGGTGCGGGCAAAGACGGTGTACAGATCGCTGACACCCGCGTTTGTGATCCAGATCTTCGAGCCGTTGATGATCCAGTCGTCGCCGTCGCGAACGGCGCGTGTGGTCATTGATGCGACGTCACTGCCGGCGTCGGCTTCGGACAAGCCGTAACTGCACTGGGACTCGCCGGTGCAGATTCGCGGTAGGTACTTCGACTTCAGTTCGTGGCTGCCGAAGTTGATGACGGGCAGCATGCCCAACTTCGAGATGAGGAACATGAGGCTGGTGCTGGCGCACACGCGCGCGAGCTCCTCGGCCACCATTGCCTGCGTGACGAGTGATGCACCGCTGCCGCCGTATTCGGTGGGATAGGAGAGTGCCGTAAGTTCCATCTGCTGTAGCGCCTTGAAGGCGTCCCAGGAGAATTCGCCGACGCGGTCGGTCTCTGCTGCCAGCGGTGCGATCTTGTCTTCCGCGAACTTGCGAATGACATCGCGAAAGGCGATCTGCTCGCCATCGAGTGAAAAGAGTTGTTCAGTCATCTCGTTCCTTTCCCGTTTCTTGACTCTTATTTCTTGGCATAGTCGTAGAAACCGCGTCCGGCTTTGCGACCGAGCAGACCTGCATCGACCATTCGCGACAGAAGCGGCGGCGCGGCGTACAAGGGTTCCTTGAATTCGGCATACAGGCTTTCGGCAATCGCAACGACTGTGTCGAGCCCGATGAGGTCGGCCAGACGCAGCGGGCCCATCGGGTGCGCACATCCTTCGACCATGCCGAGGTCGATGTCTTCGGCCGATGCATAGCCCGATTCCATCATTCGCACGGCCGAGAGGATGTAGGGCACGAGCAGTGCGTTCACGATGAAACCTGCCCGGTCGTTCGAACGGATGACTTTCTTGTGGAGCGTTCCTTCGGCGAACTCGACTGCACGCGAAATCGTGTCGCTCGACGTGAGAAGCGACGGGACGAGCTCGACGAGTTTCAGCACCGGCACCGGGTTGAAGAAGTGGACGCCGACCACTTGCGACGGCCGCCGCGTGGCCATGCCGAGTTTCATCACGGGGATCGACGAGGTGTTCGTCGCGAGGATTGCGTTGTCGTCCTCGACGTATCTGTCGAGGTGCGAGAAGACCTCCGTCTTCAGGCCTTCGTCTTCGATGACGGCCTCGATCACCAACTGACGATCCGCGAAGTCGGCAAGGTCGGTGGTGAAGCTGAGCCGCGACAGCGCCGACTCGCGCTCGTCTTCAGTGATCTTGTTGGCGCCGAGGGCACGGTCGAGGGACGTGGTGAGGCGCTTTTGGCCCGCTTCCATCGCGGCGGGGTTGATTTCCCGCACCATCACGTCGAGGCCCGCCTTCGCGCACACCTCGGCGATGCCCGAACCCATGAGTCCACAACCAACGACTCCGACACGGGACACGGCACTTGTTGACATCGTTCGACCTTTACTTTCTGTTTCCGCCTCCATCTTGCCTTTCCTACCCACGGGTAACCGATGGCTGGCGCGTTCGGAGACCGTGAAACCCGTCGCCTACCCTCGGTCCATGGACTTCGCGATTCCGAAGGAAATTCAGACCACACTCGACGAGCTCGACGCCTTCATCGAGCGCGAGATCAAGCCGCTCGAGCAGCAAGACGACAACATTCGCTTTTTCGATCATCGTCGCGAGTGGGCCCGCACCGACTTCGACAACGGTGGCGTACCGCGCGAAGACTGGGAGGCACTGCTGCGCGAAATGCGTCGTCGCGCCGACGCGGCCGGCTGGTTGCGCCTTGCGTTGCCGAAAGAGTACGGCGGCCGCAGCGCGACGAATCTTGAGATGGCGATCATCCGGGAGCATCTGGCGACGAAAGGTCTCGGCCTCCACAACGACTTGCAGAACGAGTCGAGCATCGTCGGCAACTTTCCGACCGTCTTGATGATGCGCGACTTCGGTACCGATGCGCAGAAGGCGCAGTGGATGCCGGGGTTCCTCGACGGCACGCGTCGTCTTGCGTTCGGGCTCACCGAGCCGAACCACGGAAGTGACGCCACCTACATGGAGACGACCGCTTATCGCGACGGTGACGAGTGGGTGTTGAACGGCATGAAGCGTTGGAACAGCGGGCTGCACCATGCCACGCACGACATCATCTTCGCCCGCACGAGCGGCAAGCCGGGCGACCCGATAGGCATCACGGCGTTCCTCGTGCCCACAGACTCGCCGGGCTTCAAGGTCGAGTTCTTCTGGTGGACCTTCAACATGCCCACCGACCATGCCGAAGTCAGCATGAAAGATGTGCGGGTCGGTGCCGACGCCGTGTTCGGACGCGTCGACCACGGCTTGGAGCTTGCCCAGCACTTCGTCCACGAGAACCGCATTCGCCAGGCCGCGTCGTCGCTCGGTGCCGCGCAGTTCTGCATCAACGAGGCAGTGAAATACTCGAACAGCCGCGTCACGTGGGGCAAGAAGCTGTCGACCAACCAGGGCATTCAGTTCCCGCTGGTCGAACTGCACACCGAGGCCGCGATGCTGCGCCAGCTCGTGCGTTACACGGCGTGGTCGCTCGACAACAAGCACCACATGGAAGTCACACACCTCGTCGCGATGTGCAACTACCGCGCCAACCGCTTGGCTTGCGATGCGGCTGACCGGGCGATGCAGACCTGTGGTGGGGTCGGTTACTCACGCCACATGCCCTTCGAGCACATCTACCGACACCATCGCCGCTACCGCATCACCGAGGGCAGCGAGGAAATCCAGATGCGCAAAGTCGGCAGCCAACTCTTCGGCTTCGGAGGCTCGTCGGAACGGCGCTGACGCAGATCAGGGAAACGCAAGTACGGGTCCGTTGATCCTCACGTCGACGCATTCGCCGACGGCCGGTAGCAACGTTGCATGTACGCGAACCGACACGACAACGCCGCTTGCAAGTCGTACGTCGACGATGCCGTCGTGGCCGAAAAAACGCGTCGAGCGAACCACGCCGTCGCACGACGGTGAATTCGGGTCGACCGAGTTCGCGGAAATTTCGATCTGTTCGGGTCGGATGACAATGTCGGTGGGGCCCGCAACTGCGGGGCTGGACAGGGCGACACGGCCCGCATCGCAGACTGCGTGGACGCCGTCGCCGTCGACGGTTCCGCGCAGCACCACCGCATCGCCGACGAATTGTGCGACCTGTTTGGTCGCGGGCTCGCGGTAGAGCGTCACGGGATCGGCGACTTGAACGAGCCGTCCGTTGAGAAGAACGGCAACCTGGTCGGCCACCGAGAGGGCTTCTTGTTGATCGTGGGTGACCCACAAGGCGGTTTCGCCTTCACGGCGCAGGGTCGCAACGACTTCATCCCGGACCGCCTGGCGCAACGTCGCGTCGAGCGCGGTGAACGGCTCGTCGAGAAGGACGAGCGCGGGCGACGGCGCGAGGGCACGTGCAAGGGCGACTCTCTGCTGCATCCCGCCCGACAGCGATGCGGGGCGGGCGTTGGCGACACCACCGAGTTCGATGAGGTCGAGCAGATGGCGGACGCGTGCTTCGGCTTCGGAGCCGCGGCGGTTTTTCAATCCGAAGGCAATGTTGTCGAACACCGAGAGATGGGGGAAGAGCGCCCCCTCTTGCGGAACAATCGTCACGCCGCGACGTTCCGGCGGCACGAGGGATCGGCCTTCGCGTACCGCGACGCTGCCCGCGATCGTGATCGTTCCTTCCGACGGAGTTTCGAAGCCGGCGACGGCGCGCAGGAGAGTCGTCTTGCCGCCGCCCGATGGACCGAGAACCGCGGTGATGCTGCCTTTTGGTACGGCAAGCGATACCTGCTCGAGAACGCGGTGCGCGCCGAACGAATGCGACACGGAATCGACAACGAGGGCGGGTGTTTCGCTCATTGGGTGTCGGATTCCTGCGAGTGGCGCGAGATGCGCAGCACCGTCAGCGAACTGACGACTGCGGTCGGAATCGCGGTGACAACCATGAGCGCCACAGCGTACGGGCCGACGGCTGCGTAGTCCGACACGGTGCTGTACTTCCAGATGCTCGTAGCGAGCGTGTCCCACCCGGTGGGTCGCAACAGAAGTGTCGTCGGAAGTTCCTTCATTGCGTTCAGCATCGTGAGAGCAGCAGCTGCTCCGATGCCGGGAAGCGCGAGGGGGACGGTGACGCGTCGAATGGTGTCCATGGTCCCCGCGCCGAGACTTTTTGCCACCTCCTCGATGCGCACGGACGACTGCTCGATCGAATTTCGAATCGCGGCAACGGCGAGCGGCAGAAAGATGAGAACCTGACCGAGCACCAGCAGCGGCAGTTTCTGGTACCACGGTGTGAGCAAGCGAATGCCCACGTAGACGACCGAGATCGCGATCACGATTCCCGGCAGGGCGTGGGTGACGTAGGTGCTTCGCTCGATGATCGACGAAAAGCGCGAGCGGTAACGCGAGGCCGCAATGCCGACCGGAAGTGCGATGAGAACGGTTGCACATGCGGTCGACAATCCGATGAGAAACGAATCAAGGATTGCTGACCGTACGTCGGCCCACGGAACCGAACGTTGTGTTTCGCGACCCAGCCACGAGACGACGCTCGCAATCGGAACTCCGAGCCCGACGCCGATGATTGCGACCGATGAGAGAACGGCGCCAATTGCGGATCGAGGGGATGCCACTTTGCCGCGGTGTCGTGCGACGCCCGAACCGATGCGTACGGCACCTGCGCGTCCGCGAGCCTTGCTTTCGAGTGCGACGAGCACCAGCGCCGCCGCGATGAGCACAAGTGACAGCGTCGCTGCACGCGACGGATTGAATCCGGCGCGGTATGCGCCGTAGATGACCCAAGTGAATGTTTCGTAACGCATTGCGGCGACCGCACCGAAGTCGGACAGCACGTACAGGGCGACCAACAGCCCACCCGCGGTGATCGACGGCCGCACCTGGGGAAGGACCAGACCCCACGTCACCTGTCGTTCGGTTCTGCCGAGTGAGCGAGCAACGTCTTCCTGTGTCGAGTCGAGTCCCCGCAGCGCGGCGGCGACCGGAAGCATCACGTACGGGTAGCAGGCGCAGGTCAGGACGATTGCCGCGCCCCAGAAGCCTTCGAGACGGGGTTGCCAAGAGATCCAGGCGAAAGCCGAGAGGTACGAGGGGATCGCGAGCGGAAGTGCGAGAAGTACCAGTAACACGGTGCGTCCCGGAATCGCCACGCGTGTCGTGACCCACGCGCTGATCGTTCCGACGACGATGCTTGCGACGGTGACCAGAATCGTGAGCCACGTGCTGCGGACGATGAGATCCCACGTGCGGGACTGAAATATCTCGTTCCACACGTTGCTCGCGCCGCGGGCAAACGCTTCGGTGACGAGGTAATACGCCGGAATGAGGGCAATGACGGCGGCCGCCGCGGCAGGTACCGCAAGCGCTGCGGGTACGCGCATACGACGGCCGACGTTCATTGCTTCGTTGTCACTTGGTCAAGAGACCGACGTCGGACAGCAGTTCCTGCGTTGCCTCGATCGACTTCAGGTCGGACAGATCGATGCTCGGCGGGGCGACGTCGTCGAGGCTCGGCAGTTCGGCGTACTGCACAACGCCCGATGCAACCGGGTATTCGAAGGTCTTTTCCGCAAAGTAGGTCTGTCCGTCCTCGGAGAGCAGATAGTCGACGAGCGCTTGCGCGGCAGCAGTGTTGTCGCTGCTCGCGAGAATGCCGACACCCGCGACGTTGACGAGGCTGCCCGGGTCGCCGTTACGGAAGTAGTGGTTCTTTGCTTTCACGGCCGCTGCTCCCTCGGCGAGAATCTTCTCGTACAGGTAGTAATGGTTGACAAGGCCGACGGCGACTTCTCCGTCATTCACTGCGTCGCGGACAGCACCGTTCTTTTCGTAGGCAACGGGATCGTTGTCGGCGAATCCCTCGAGCCACGTGCGTGCAGCGTCCTCGCCCCGCAGGACGCGAAGCGCAGTGACGAACGACTGCCACGATGCATTCGTCGGAGCGAAGCCGATCTTGCCCTTCCACTTCGCGTCGAGGAGGCCGTCGATCGAGGCCGGAAGTTCGGCGTCGGCCACGAGGTCGGGGTTGTAGACGAGAACGCGCATGCGCCCGCTTGTCGCCACCCACTTGCCGGCCTTCGACCGGTACGCCTCGTCAACCGACTCGAGCGTGGCGTCGGGCAGATCGGTGAGAAGCCCCGCAGCCTCGACTGCTCCGAGAGCGCCTGCGTCCTGTGAGAAGAAGAGATCGGCGGGGCTTGCGTCACCTTCGGTGAGTAGCAGCGCCGCCATCTCGCCGCTATCGCCGGCCCGCAAGTCGACCTCGATGCCGGTCGCTGCGGTGAAGCTGTCGAGAATTGGTGAGACGAGCTCTTCGCTGCGGCCGCTGTAGACAGTGATGCTGCCCTCGGCCACCTGTTCGGTGCCGTCTGTTGACGTGTCGGCGGCTGGCTCGGCGTCGTCGTTGCCACAGGCAACGACGAGGAGGCTTGCTGCCACTGCAAGCCCGGTGAAGCGGACGATGCGGGGGGTCTTCATGTCGTGTTCTTATCCTTCCCAGGTACCGCCGCCGCGAGGCAGAGACGGGTGTGTGTGCCGTCATCCCAAAGAACTCTTCGGGAAACAACGTTATTAGGTATTCCTAACACACTAAGTTAGGGCAACCTAACAACTTTGTCAAGGCAGCCAGAAGGAGCCCACGACTACCGTACGGCCATGACTTCGCCAGCCCCAGGAACACCGGTCGACATCAAGCCCCGCAGCCGCGACGTCACCGACGGGCCTCAGAAGGCCCCGGCACGCGCGATGTTGCGTGCAGTCGGCTTGGGTGACGGCGACTGGGACAAGCCTCAGATCGGCATCGCCTCGGCGTGGAACGAAGTGACGCCATGCAACATGACCCTGCGCAAGTTGGCCGAGCATGCGAAGGCCGGCGTGCAACAAGCCGGTGGTGTCGCGCTCGAATTCGGAACCATCACCGTCAGCGACGGCATTTCGATGGGTCACGAAGGCATGCGTGCGTCTTTGGTCAGCCGCGAAGTCATCACCGATTCGGTCGAGACCGTCGTACACGCGGAGCGATTCGATGGTTTCGTTGGTCTCGCCGGGTGCGACAAGAGCATTCCCTCGATGTTGATGGCGGCAGCACGTCTCAACCTTCCGTCGGTGTTCGTCTACAACGGGTCGATCATGCCGGGCCAACTGCACGGCAAGGCGCTCGACATCACCAGCGTGTTCGAAGCAGTCGGCGCACATGCGCTCGGCGCCATCGACGATGCGGAACTGAAGGCCATCGAGGAACACGCGTGCCCGGGCGAAGGTGCCTGTGGCGGCATGTTCACCGCCAACACCATGTCGTCGATAGCAGAGGCACTCGGCATGAGCCTGCTTGGCACTGCGTCGGCACCCGCAATTGATCCGCGCCGCGAAGGCGACGCGCGTCGGGCAGGCGAGACGGTCGTCAACATGCTGCGTCTCGGCCTGCGTCCGCGCGACATCATGACGAAGAAGGCATTCGAAAACGCGATCGCCATCACGAACGCGCTCGGTGGCAGCACGAATGCGGTGCTGCACCTGCTTGCGATTGCCCACGAAGCCGAGGTCGAACTCAGCCTCGACGACTTCAACCGCATCGCCGCAAAGGTCCCGCACTTTGCCGACCTGAAGCCGGGCGGCAAATACCACATGTCCGACGTCGACCGCATCGGCGGCGTTCCGGTGGTACTGAAGGCACTGCTCGACGCGGGTCTGTTGCACGGTGATGTGATGACCGTGAACGGAAAGACGATGGCCGAGAACCTGGCCGAGATCAATCCGCCGGCTCCCGATGGCGAAGTCATTCACCCCGTTTCGCAGCCCATTCACGCTGAAGGTGGCATCAACGTTCTCACCGGGTCGTTGGCGCCGAAAGGTTCGGTCGTCAAGGTTGCTGGTCTGACCCACGACCAGATGCACTTCGAAGGAACCGCGCGTGTGTTCGATGGCGAAGACGGCGCGATGGCCGAAATCCTTGCCGGCAAGATTCAGCCCGGCGACGTGTTGGTCATCCGCTACGAAGGCCCGAAGGGCGGCCCCGGCATGCGTGAGATGCTCGCCATCACCGGCGCACTGAAGGGTGCCGGTCGCGGTGCCGACTGCGCGCTCATCACCGACGGTCGCTTCAGCGGTGGCACGTGGGGCTTCTGTATCGGCCACGTTGCACCCGAAGCGGTCGATGGTGGTCCGATTGCGTTCGTTCGCGACGGCGACAAGATTCTGATCGACGTCCATCAAAAGCGTCTCGACCTCTTGGTGAGCGACGAAGAACTCGCCAAGCGCAAGGACGGCTGGAAGCCGAACCCGCCGCGTTACACGAAGGGCGTTCTCGGCAAGTACGCCAAGCTCGTGCAGGGCGCCGAAACCGGAGCCATCACCAACTTCTAGGGTTCTCGGCGCCGCACGGTGCAACTTTCGTCAAGATTCGCGCCGAGAACCTTGGGGTTTTTCGGAAACCTTGGGGTTTCTCGGTGTGTCATTACCCGTTTTCCGCGACGCGAGGCACCCGAAACTGTTATGAAGCGCGCCGGGAACTGACGTTCTCGCGAATGACACGCCAGCCGACGAGAGTCAACGCATTGAAAATCGTTGCGACGACGATGAACGCACCTGCAGTTCCGCGGTCCCATGCGAAGTGACGCAACAACATGCCCATCAGGACGGTCGAGACCCAGATGGTGATTCCCGTCGAGACCGCGACTGGTGATTTCCATGCTCGCGAGACGACCCAGCCGACCACCAAACCGATCAGGAACGGTGCGACAGTCGCGGCCACGCCAGCCGCATCTTCGTCGGTGTTGTGATTCCGCGTTCCGATGAACACGAACAAGACAACGAGTGCAATGTCGGTCAGAAAGGGGAGAGCTCGATTCTTCATGTCTCAATTCTCGGTGTGTAAAGGTGCGAAAAACGGGTAATTACACACCGAGAACACGTGAAGATCTCGGCGCGGATCTTGACGAAAACTGCACCGTGCGGCGCCGAGAACCCTGGTCAGTTTTCGTCGTAGTACTCGCGGCCGAGGTGGGTGATCTGGTCTTCGCCCATCATCCAGCGCAGCGTGTTCTTCAGCTTCGTGAGTTGAATGAACAAGTCGTGCTCGGGGTACAGGCCCGGGGCAACCTGGGGGCTCTTGTAATAGAAGCTCAGCCATTCCTGAATACCACCAAGACCCGCACGCTGGGCGAGGTCGGAGTACAGCACAAGGTCGAGGGCGAGCGGTGCAGCGAGAATCGAGTCACGACAGAGGAAGTTGACCTTGATCTGCATCGGGTAACCCATCCATCCGAAGATGTCGATGTTGTCCCAGCCCTCTTTGTTGTCACCGCGCGGCGGGTAGTAGTTGATCTGCACTTTGTGGAAGACATCGCCGTAGAGGTCGGGATTCTTCGATGGTTCGAGAATGTCCTCGAGAACGCCGAGCTTCGACTCTTCTTTCGTCTTGAAGTTTTCGGGCGCATCGAGCACTTCGCCGTCGCGGTTGCCGAGGATGTTGGTGCTGTACCAACCCGACAAGCCGAGCTGCCGTGCCTTGACCATCGGTGCGAGCACGGTCTTCATGAGGGTCTGGCCGGTCTTGAAGTCCTTGCCCGAGATCGGGATGTTGCGGTCGGTGGCGAACTGGCGCAGACAGGGCATGTCGACGGCGAGGTTCGGCGAGCCGTTGGCGAACGGTACGCCCTCGAGCAACGCGGCGTAGGCGTAGAGCATCGACGGGGCAATGCGCTCGTCGTTTGCGTCAATTGCCTTTTCGAAGGCCTCGATGGTGGCGTGAACTTCGCACGGTTCGATGTAGACCTCGGTGCTGGCGCACCAGATCATGACGAGGCGACTGACGCCCTTCTCGTCGCGGAAGCGGTTGATGTCCTCGCGGATGGCGTTCAGCATTGCGCGCTTGCCGATGTCGCCCATCGTGTGCTCGCCCGTCAGGTTGCGGGCGTACTTGCGCTCGAAGGCGGCCTTCATCGGACGGATGTCACGCAGCACCTCGGAGATGGCCTCGATGTGCTTGCCCTGTTCCAACACGCCCGCGCGCGAAGCGGCAACGTAGGCGTCGTCGGGGAAAACGTCCCAGGCGCCCCACACGATGTCGTCCAGCTTGGCGAGGGGCACGAAGTCCTTGACGAGCGGCGAGCGACCATCGGTGCGCTTCCCGAGGCGGATCGTGCCCATTTGGGTCATTGAACCGATCGGCAGTCCCTGGCCACGCTTGGCGAGTTCGACGCCGGCGATCAGCGTGGTGGTGACGGCACCGAGGCCGATGACGAGAACGCCGAGCTTGCCGTCTGCGGGGGCGATGGCTGCGGGCGATGGGGTATTGGTCGACATGTGACAGGCCTCCTGGGGCTCAGGGTAGACAGGCTAGGGGAATGGCTCGGGACCGCATGGTTCCCGCCCGTATCGTGTGCCGCATGTCCGGCGCCGCCAATCCGCTGATTCTCGACGGCATCGCCCTTCGCGACCTCATGGTGAAACAAATTGCAGCGCGAATGGCGGGCGCCGGCAACCCGCACGTGTGCCTTGCCACCGTGCTCGTGGGCGACGACGGCCCAAGCCAGACCTACGTCCGCAACAAGCACAAGTTCGCAGCCGCCGCGGGCCTGCAGAGCAGAAACGAAGTGCTGCCCGCGACCGCAACCCAGGCGCAGGTCGAAGATCTGGTTCGGCGGTTGGCTGCCGACCCCGGCGTTCATGGCATCCTCGTCCAACAGCCCCTTCCTTCGCACCTCGACAACGATGCGGTGTTGCGTTTGCTCCCCGCCGAGAAAGACGTCGACGGTTTGACGACAGGGTCACTCGGTCGTCTAGTTCGTGGCGAACCGGGTCTTGTTCCGTGCACGCCGCTCGGCGTCTTGCGCCTGCTCGAGCACTACAAAATCCCGACCGTCGGTCGCCATGCGGTGATCGTTGGTCGTTCCACGCTCGTCGGTACACCCCTCGCGCTGTTGTTGTCGCGCAAGGGAGTCGATGCGACAGCGACGATCGCGCACAGTCGCACGTCGAATCTCGCCGAATTGTGCAGGTCGGCCGACATCGTCGTTGGCGCGAGCGGCCAGGCACGCATGATCGGTGCGGCACATTGCAAACCCGGCGCAACGCTGATCGATGTGGGAATTTCACGAACCGAGTCGGGAATCGTGGGTGACATTGACTTCGACGCCGTGTCGAGCATTGCCGGGGCGATCACCCCCATGCCTGGTGGTACCGGACCGATGACCATTGCGTGCTTACTTGAAAACACCCTGACGGCCGCGGGCCTGCAGGGTGTCGCCGTCTGAATTCAGACCGCCAGCAGCGACTGAACCAAGCCCGCGAGATGTCCGCGTGCCGCTGCGCGCGTCAAACCGTGTTGGGCGGTGAATTGATGCCATGTCTCGAATGACAACGAGACGTCGACCTGCAAGAGCAGTCGGTCGTCACCGGCGAGTTCGCCCGAGAAGGTCGCAGCGATCTGGTCGCGCTGTGCACGGTGGAGTCGAACCAGGCCTTCGCGCACCAACTGTGACGTTCGTGCTGCACGGTGTGCGCTCAGTGCGTGACGAATCGGTGCGACGATCGCGTACATGTCGTCACGCTGGGAGACGAGGCGGTCGATGCGTTCGATCAGTGGAACCGCGGAGTCGACAGGCGAAAGAAACGGACGGATCGCGGCCTCTTGACGCGCGGCAACCTCGGCGTAGACGGCTTCGACGTCATCGAAGTGCTGGAACACCGAGCGCAACGAAACGCCCGCTCGTTGCGCGATTGCGCGGGCGCTTGCATCTCCATGGCCTTCGCGCAGCAGTTCGTAAAGCGCATCGGCAATGGCCGTGCGTGTCCGTGCACCGCGTGCGATGCGGCCATCGATCCGTTCGGTCGCGATGCCGTCAGGCGTTGCGGGCGATGAAGTCATTGACGATGGCGGCGAGTTCTTCGCCCTTGTCTTCCTGAATGAAGTGACCGCCGCCGGTGATGGTGGTGTGGGGCTGACCTGCCGCACCCGGAATCAACTTCTGGAAGTGGCGGTCGGCGCCCGCGGTGATCGGGTCGCTGTCACCGAAAGCGGTGAGGAACGGCTTTTTCCACTCCATCAACGTCTTCCAAGCCGCACGATTCGGCTCGGCCGACGGGTCATCGGGTGATGCAGGAACGAGAGTCGGGAAGATGCGAGCGCCCGCCTTGTACGAGTCGTCCGGGTACGGGGCGTCGTAAGCCGCGACGTTGTGCGCGCCAATGGGTCGCGACGCACAACCACCCTGCACGATGTTGCCGACGTTGAAGTCGGGCGTGGTTTGGCTGTATTCGCGCCACGCGCGGAACGCAGCGCCCGGGTCGCGGTCACCCGTCGGGAGGAACGTGTTTGCGGTGACGACTCGCGCGAATCGATCGGGAAATGCGGCCACGAGTCGCAAGCCGATCAGGCCACCCCAGTCCTGACACACCAACGTGAGATTTGAAAAGTCGTTCGCCACGAGCCAATCGGACATCCATGTGACGTGGCGTTCATACGTGTAGTCGGCCATCGCCGAAGGCTTGTCACTACGACCGAAACCGATGAGGTCGGGAGCAATGACGCGATGACCTGCCGCGACGAAGCCGTGGATCATCTTGCGATAGAGGTACGCCCACGATGGCTCGCCGTGCATGCACAAGATCGTGTGCACCGCCGTCTTCGGGCCTTCGTCGACGTGGTGGACACGAAGCATCGACCCGTCACCCGACGGGATGTCGGTATACACGGGGGCAAACGGCCACTCGGCCAATCCGTCGAAGCAACTGTCGGGCGTGCGCAGAATCTCCATGAATTTGCACCGTAAGTGCAAGAATCTCCCGAGTCAAGAGCCTGTTGCGCAACTCCCGCCGGCGTGGCAGACTGCTGGCCGTGACAAACGGACGCGCGCTTCGCCCTGAAATTCAGGTGGTAGTAGTTCAGTAGGCGCACGTCCCATATCACGTACGCCTGGGCTCCCTGCGGGGGGCCTTTTTTGTTGCCCGAAAATCCCCGATTTCGGCAGATTTTTTGCCGAAACCAACCGAAATCTTCCGCCAGCCAATTGACTTAACCGAATTCCGAGGAGGAACACATGAAGATCACCGGTGCCGAGGCCCTCATCAAGGCCCTCGAAATGGAAAAAGTCGACGTCATGTTCGGCTACCCGGGCGGCTGCATTCTGCCCGCCTACGACCCGTTGCTTCAGTCGCCGATCCGTCACATCCTCGTGCGCCACGAGCAGGGCGCCGGTCACATGGCCGAGGGCTACGCCCACGTCACCGGCCGCCCCGGTGTTGCAATGGTGACGAGCGGCCCGGCCGCAACGAACCTGGTCACGCCATTGTGTGACGCGTACATGGACTCGATTCCGATGGTTGCCATCACCGGCCAGGTGTCAACCACCGCGATCGGAACCGATGCGTTCCAGGAATGCGACACGGTCGGCATCACCCGCAGCATCACCAAGCACAACGAGCTCGTCATGACGGCAGGTGACATTCCGTTGGCCGTGCGTCAGGCGTTTCACATCGCAACGACCGGCCGCCCGGGCCCCGTGTTGCTCGACCTGCCGAAAGACGTTCTGCAGAACACGATGACGTGGAACTGGCCAACCGACGACGAAGTCGCCGCGAGCCTGCCCGGCTACAAGCCGAACACGAAGGGTCATCCGCGCATGATCAAGGAGGCGGCGAAGTTGATGCTCGCCGCCGAGCGTCCGGTGCTCTATCTCGGTGGCGGTGTGTTGAAGGCACGTGCTGCCGAACAGGTCAAGCAGATCGCCGAACTGTTGAACATTCCCGTCGTCACCACGCTGATGGCACGCGGCGCATTCCCCGACAGTCACCCGTTGAACCTCGGCATGCCCGGCATGCACGGAACCGCTGCTGCCGTCACCGCCCTGCAGAAGAGCGACTTGTTGATCGCGCTTGGTGCGCGCTTCGACGACCGCGTCACCGGCAAGGTTGCGACATTCGCGCCCGAAGCGAAGATCATCCACGTCGACATCGACCCCGCCGAGCAGGGCAAGGTGCGCAAGCCCGACGTTCCGATCGTCGGTGACTGCCGCGAGGTGACGAAGGAACTCGTGAAGGCATTGCGCGAACTGCTCGACGGCGGGGAAACGCAGGCCGACGTCGGTCCGTGGCGCAGCCGCGTGTCGGGCTGGCGTGAACAGTTCCCGTTGACCTACGAGAAGTCCGAACCGGGCGAGGCTTTGAAGCCGCAGTACTGCTTGGAAATGCTGCGCGACAACGCGCCCGAAGACACGATCCTCGTGTCGGGCGTCGGCCAGCATCAGATGTGGTCGAGCCAGTACTGGAAGTTCGAAAAGCCGTACACCTGGGTCAACTCGGGTGGTCTTGGCACGATGGGCTTTTCGGTTCCCGCCGCCATCGGCGCAAAGGTCGGTTGCCCTGAAAAAACCGTGTGGGCAATCGACGGCGACGGTTGTTTCCAGATGACCGCGCAGGAACTCATCACCTCGACGCTCAGCAACGTTCCGATCAAGGTCGGCATCCTCAACAACTCGTATCTCGGCATGGTGCGTCAGTGGCAAGAGATGTTCTACGGCGAGCGTTACAGCGAGGTCGACCTCGGTGGTGGGGTGCCCGATTTCGTGAAGTGGGCCGAGTCCATGGGCTGCGTCGGCATCCGAGTCGATTCCCCCGAAGAGGTCGAGCCTGCCATCGAGAAGGCGAATTCGATCAACGATCGTTCCGTCGTCGTCGACTTCCGCGTCGCCGAGAACGAGAAGGTGTTCCCGATGGTGCCGGCCGGTGCCAGCAACGACGACATCCTGTTGCCGCCGACCCAAACCGCAAAGAGGGAGTTCCTCCGATGAGCAAGCCCCGTCATCACATTCTTTCGGTTCTCGTCCAGAACAAGGCCGGCGTGCTCGCGCGCGTTGCGGGTTTGTTCGCGCGCCGTGGCTACAACATCTTCTCGTTGGCGGTTGCGCCGACCGAAGATCCCGAACTCAGCCGCATCACGATCGTTGTCGACGTCGAAGAAACGCCACTCGAACAAATCGTGAAGCAACTCTTCAAACTCATAGAAGTTGTCCGCATCTCGGAGCTTGACCCATCACGTTCGGTCGAGCGCGAGCTTCTCATTGCAACGGTTCGCGCCGGTGCCGAGGTGCGCGGACAGCTCGTCGAACTCGCCAACATCTTCGATGCGAAGGTTGTTGCGGTGGGCGTCGACGCTCTCACATTGTCCCTCGAAGGTTCACCCGACAAATTGGACGACTTCGAGGAACTCCTGCGTGGTTACGGCATCGTTGAACTCCAACGCACAGGCCGTATTGCGCTACCAAAACTCGATCGCGAAGCACGCGTGCGTGCAGTGAAAGGAAAGGCAAGCTGATGGCAGCAAAGATGTATTACGACGGCGATTGTGACGTCAACATCATCAAGAACCGGAAGGTGGCAATCATTGGGTACGGCTCGCAAGGCCACGCTCATGCGCTGAACCTGAAGGAAAGCGGCGTACCCGTGGTGGTCGGTCTGCGCGAGGGTTCCGCCTCGGCAGCAAAGGCGCAGGCCGCCGGTCTCACCGTGAAGAGCATTGCCGACGCGGCCAAGTGGGCCGACGTTGTCATGCTCACCATGCCCGACACCGAGCAAAAGGCGACGTACACCGAGAGCATCAAGCGCTACATGAAGCCGGGCAAGGCACTTGCATTCGCCCACGGTTTCAACGTGCGTTTCAAGCGCATCAAGCCTCCCAAGGGCGTCGACGTCATCATGATCGCGCCGAAGGGCCCGGGTCATCTGGTTCGTCGTACGTACACCGAGGGCGGCGGCGTGCCGGCGCTCATCGCAGTCGAGCAAGACGCAACCGGCAACGCCAAGGCAGTTGCCCTGTCGTACGCATCGGCAATCGGTGGTGGCCGCGCGGGCATCATCGAGACCACATTCGCCGAAGAGACCGAAACCGACTTGTTCGGTGAGCAGGTCGTCTTGTGTGGAGGCCTCACTGAACTCGTGCGCAACGGTTTCGAGACACTCGTCGAGGCCGGCTACCAGCCCGAGATGGCGTACTTCGAGTGTCTGCACGAAGTGAAGCTCATCGTCGACCTCATGTACGAAGA
>VFQT010000958.1_pt1 | contig 38135 bp, 20 predicted proteins | sample 3512381 | NCBI WGS metagenome assembly VFQT01 (sample SAMN10412376, study PRJNA504923) | tailings metagenome | isolation source: Relicate 2 Philex TSF3 active mining site | place: Philippines: Tuba, Benguet | collected 2017-08-29 | reverse complement strand
CCCAATCCTCCCCTCGCCCCCGTGAAACGGGGGAGAGGGGTCGGGGGTGAGGGGGCCACACCCCACAACACACTCCACAGACCAGCCCGACACCGCAATGCAACGCGGTCACTGCCCCACCCGCGGACTCCCGTCCGCGGCTCGCCTGACCAAACACCGAACACCGACCTCGTGCGTTCCCCTTTGCGTCTTCGCGGCTTCGCGTGCAACCAACAGACCGCCCCCGCCGCCCCGCAACGGTAATCTGCAGGCAGCCAGTCGCACGGGGCAGATCTCGGGCTGGAAAGCCCGAGCTACCTTCATTCGTGTTCATTCGTGTTCATTCGTGGTTCAAAACCACCCCCATTCGTGTCCATTCGTGGTTCAAAACACCTGCATTCGTGCCCATTCGTACCCATTCGTGGTTAACTCATCTTCATTCGTGTCCATTCGTGTTCATTCGTGGTTCAAAACACCCCTGCATTCGTGTCCATTCGTGGTTCAAAACGGCCCCAGATTCGTGTCCATTCGTGGTTCAAAACGGCCCCCCCGACGGGGCCGCTTCGTCATCCGCTGCAGCCAAAATCCGCAGGTTCCCCGTCACCAGGGCGGGAGCAACGGGTCATGATCGGGACCGAGGCAGCCGGCCCAACTTGAAACGCGGAGTCAATCAAACGAGCGGCTTTGTGATTCACAACCTGTTTTGTGATACACAGCTGATTGACAAAACACGTTGATGCTCAAAAACAGCGAAATATGATTGACAACGTGGACGATCATCACAAGAATGAGCGAAAAAGCCGCTTGTCACTCACGCATCGACGAAAATGATCAGCAAATGGAACTGAATTTCGACCACGCAGTCTCGTACCATGACGGAGCCTTTCCGCCGTCAACCGTGGATTACCCTCGAATCATTCAGGAACTGCTGCAGGCGAATGACGCACTGGCTCGCTACGACCAGGCTCTTGTCCACCTGCACCATCGCGAGTTGTTTCTGGCCCCGTTGCGGAATCAGGAAGCCGTTCTCTCCTCCCGTATGGAGGGCACGATCAGCACCGTTGATGAAATCCTCGAATACGAAAGCGACGATGAAGACAGCGGAGTCATTGAAAACGTCCGCTCGGATGTCGTGGAAACGATTCTCTACCGGCGTGCCCTGAATTTCGCTCAGGCGGAAATGGAGAGTGGCAGGCCGATGAGCAACCATCTTCTCCGCAGCATGCATCAACTTCTTTTGTCATTCGCTCGAGGTGCGGCAAAGTCGCCGGGAGCCTTCAAGACGGAGCAGAATTACATCGGAGACGAACGAACAGGAATTATCAGCTTCATTCCGATCAGTCCTGAACAACTGAATGAGGGCCTCGATCGGCTGTTTGCTTACATCGAAAAAAATACCCATCCGGCTCTCATTCGCACGGCGTTCGCTCATGTCGAATTTGAAGCCCTGCACCCATTCAAAGATGGCAACGGGCGTATCGGCCGCATGCTCATCACGCTGATGCTCTGGTCCTCCGGCATCATTTCCTCGCCGCACTTCTATATCAGCCGGTACATGGAGGAAAACAAAGCGGCGTACATCGCACACATGAGAGCCGTGTCAGCAGAGCACGACTGGACGGGCTGGCTGGTCTTCTTCCTGGAAGCCGTGAAGCAACAGGCCGAGTACAATCTTGACGCCATGAATCGGATTCGACAGCTCTACGACAACATGAAAAGTGTGTTCTCCGAGATCACGGGGTCCAGGTATGCCATCTCACTGCTGGATGCCATCTTCACAATGCCCGTCTTCAGAAATCAGCAGATCTGCAAAAGATCGGGAATCCCGCCAGCGACCGTCAACCGCTTAACCAATGCACTGCTGGCTGACGGACGCAACCTGTTGAAAACAGCCAGGCCAGCATCCGGTCGTCGAGCCGCCGTCTACTCGTTCGAACCACTCCTTGAACTCATCCGAGTCTGACAGCATGACGACTTAGTCCGAGCAAATCCTTGAAGACGATTCTGTCGCCCGGTTGACTGCAACTGGTTACGCAAAGGTTGACGTCACTGAAGAAACTTCCATTCTGGCAAATCTCAAAGCCCGGCTGGCAGCCTGCAACAGCTTCAGCATGACGGCCCGCGAGTTCAACAAATTGCTGTGGAAACAGCACATTCGTTGCCACCAATTTTAGCAGCGAGGCGACTTCCACCGATGGAGGCCTGTTTCCTTCCGTGCAGCTTCTGCGACAGCTTGTTCCTTCGAAGAGCCTGCATCCACTAAGTTTCCCTCTGCATTTCCTTCCCCGTAGCTTCCTTTCGGTGGGAGTTGCGGGCCGCCGGATTCAGCGTGGCGGAATTGCGGCTGAACCGCAGTTGTCAAAGCCCTGAACGACGACTCCGACCTGCCTCTCCCGCACACTCGCGACGCCACCACTCTGCTGTGCAGCACAGCCCATGACGACAATCGAATTTGATCAGAACTCCGCACGCAAAACGAGGCTGCGGAGAGCCAGTGGGAATTGTGTCAACCCCTTGGCACCGCCGCTCGAGTGACCTCGAACCTGATGATTCTGTCAGCAATGAATGTGCTGCTTCCACCCCTTCGCGGCTTCGCGTAAGGCCAACCGCCTGCCCCCACGCCCCGCAGCGGCAGTCTCCAGGCATCCGGCCGCACAGGGCCGATCTCGGGCTGGAAAGCCCGAGCTACGGAGAGAATCCTCCCCTCGCCCCCGAAACGGGGGAGAGGGGTCGGGGGTGAGGGGGACACACCCCAGCACACAACCACAGACCAGGCCCGGCAAGGCATGCAATGCACACACGCTGCCCCACCCACGGACTCCCGTCCGCGGCTCGCCTGGCCACTCTCACCACGACAGCCGATACAGCCCCCTCCAGCCTGTCCGCTCTGTACGCACCTTCCCGTCCAGTTCCGAACGCACCATCACATCCTCCCCCTGCCGCTCGCTCACCGTCACCAGTTCCCAAAGATTCCCACGCTGCCAAAACGCACGCATCCCTGGCTCAACCTCCGACAAACGGCTGACTACCGGACCAGGCAAAAAACGATCGGCCGTACGCCAGTCAGCGTTACCCGCAGACGCCTCCACCAGCAACGCCGGCTCACCCTCACTGCGTATCAGCCGGCGAGAATGCCAGACCGAGCGATTGATGCCCGTATAACGAACTCGCACCAGACGCCCCGCAACATCCACCACATTCGCAGCGACCGTCGCTGTCTCCCACGGCAGTCGCGCCAGACGCGCTGGCTGAGGATCAAAACGCCGACCAAGCCAGCACACATGCACAAACACCGCCACGCACGCCGACAAGTCACCAGCCGTTGACAATCGAACCAGCTCAGGCTGCAAACGCTGCTGCAGTACCATCAGTCCCGCTCGCCGTGACGCATGCCGTTCGTCCAGCAAAATCTCTGCAGCCTCTGCAAATGCACCTGCCTGCACCGACTCCGGCAAATCCGACACCGCCGGAATCAGACGAAATTCTTCCAGCGAATCGGCTGCATCGGAATCCAGCCATGCTCGGCATCGCGTAACAGCCTCCTGCAACTGCTTCGACTCCGGCGGCAACGCCCCTCTCGCTGCCACCAGCCTGCGTTTGAGCTCCGCAACACCCGGCTGCAGCCGCTCCACAAACTGTCGCTCCTCAACCTGCCGCGCTGCCTCGAACTGATCCATAATTCGAGCACACTCGGGATCCAGCTCAGGCAGATCAATTGCCACCTCAGGACTGCAGTTCACAGTAAACACATTCGGCTCGGCCTGCTGCATTTTTTTGTAGCACCCCACTGCATCCTCCACCCGCCACTCCGAAACAGCCGCCGTCAGCTGCCCGTTACGCAGCGCCTTTAACCGCCGCTCCACCTGCGCCAGTTCCTCTGCACACGCAGTTTGCTTAGAATCTATGTCAGCCAGCGCACTGCGAACAGCCGCCTGCCCCCCGGTCATGCTGCCCACCACCCCACGCAGCAGCTTGACTTTTTCATCCAGATCTCGCTCCTTCGTCACTTTCAGCACCACCGCAGCAACCTCTCGCCGCTCCACTGCGGTCCGCAGTTTCAAACCCGACAACTGTACCCCCAACTGATCCAGCCGGTCGGCAATCCGCTGACGACCAGCCTCAACAAGCTGGTTCCTCAGCTTCACAACGCCCTCCTCAGTCGTCGGAAACTCGGCAGGCAGCCCCGCTTCCAGCTCATACTTCGTTCGCAGTTCCGCCAGTCGCTCCCGAATCTCCAGACACGCGTCCAGATCCCCCTCAGATGACTTCAACTCGAGCAGCTTCTGCAGTCGATCCTCACACCCCACAGCCAGTGCCGATACCGTCGCCTTCAACTCTCCCCGCATCTCTGCCTCATCGCTCAGAACTTTCTTCAGCCGAACAGCCGCAGTTTCAGGTGCTTCCTGAAGCCGCTCCTTCACTGCCGCCAATCTGTCGTCAGGCGCACTGAGTTCCCCTAAGCCTGCCCCCATCGTTCGTACCCACAATGCGTCATCAAACCGCATTTCACGAGTCAGGTCCTGCTGGATCTTCGCCAGATCATCGCCCAGTGCAGAAAACAATAACTCCCGCCGGCGGTTGTGCTCCTGCTCAGCATTCTGCACATCTGCCTCGAACTTCCCGGTGATCTCCGTCAGCGTCTCAGCCTGCAGCCACAACACACCACACATCAGCATCAGCCACATCACACGCTCCAGTCTTTCAAGATGCCAGCCAGCCCCCGTACCAGATGCTCGACTACCGAGGAATCAAGGACCTGATGCTGCGCCACAACCACACCAGCCAGTTCTCCGCTGCCGCATTCCGACGCCCTGAAGCCAACAGCACGACATTCGTCACCAGCAAACACACCACACAGTGCAATACAACCACAGCCAGCGGCCCCCAGTAACCCCAGTCTGCATAGCCCAGCAACTCCGACTGGTCCGTCGGAAAGCACGAAATCAGTCCGCCATAACCCCAATACAGGACAATTCCGCCCTGCGCCAGCCATTCCGCAAACCCGTCGACCTTCGCGATGGCTCCCGCCAGTACAATCTGAGGCACCAGCGCCAGCGGCACTGTCGCAATCGCCATGTCCGATGTGTTCGAAACGGCAGAAATCAGCAAACCGCCGGTCGTACCCGCAACCGCCAGACAGCACAGCAGCCCCACAGCAGCCATCCCCAGACCCACATTCGTTCCCCAGCCGCTGATCAGACACAACAAAAACACCTGCAAAAAACTGATCCCGCACAGTACCGCGAACTTCGACACCACATAAGCCGTCGTCTGCAGATTCACATCCCGCTCACGCACATAAATTGCCTTCTCCTTGACAATCTCCCTGGCCGCATTATTGCAGCCAAACCACACCGACGAAATTGCCAGCAAAAACATGATCGATGCTGACTTGCTCGCACGCTGAGGCAATTCTTCAGCCGACACATCGCCAAACATCACCACCACCAAAAACGCCACCAGCAGACATTGACCCAGCATCATCAATAGTGCACGCCGATCCGCCCACAGTATCTGCAGATAACGCCCCGACAGCAGACCGGCCTGACGCACAATCCGCAGCAGTATTTCAGCCATCGGTGCAGACTGCGGCGGCTCTGCTGACACCCCGGCCTGCAGCCCTTGCGGTAATCCTCCGTCCCGCACTCCCTGGTACTCTTTCGTTCGCAAAAACTGATCACGCCACTCCTCTGGAGTCTTCGTTTTCAGCACCTCATAAATTGCTCCCAGCTTGTCCACCCGGAAATACTGCCGAGTCTCTGCAGGAGTTCCGACAAAGGCCATCTTTCCGCCCTCAGCGAGGACCACAACCCGATGACATGTCTCCTCGACATTCGCCAGATTGTGAGTCACACAGACCACCGTCTTCCCTCCATCCGCAATCCGGCGAAACAGTCGCATCATCTCCGCATCCGTCTGCTCGTCCAGACCCGATGTCGCCTCATCGAGAAATAACAGGCTGGGACGATGCACAATCTCATTTGCCACGCACGCACGCTTCAACTGCCCGCCACTGAGATCGCAGATCCGAGTCTCAGCACGCAGCTCAAGACCCACTGTCCGCAACATCTCGTCCACTGCATCCGCCATCTCTGCGGCTGTTGTGTCGGGCGGCAGCCTCAAGCGAGCCGTCCAGGACAACGCCTCACGCAGCCGCAACAGCTCATGCATCACATCCCGCTGAGGCACCACGGCAATGTCCTGCTTCAATGCCTCAAAGTTGGCATACAGATCCTCACCATTCAGCGTCACCCGGCCTTCGTCGGCCGGCACTCGCGCACTCAGCGCCCCCAGCAGAGTTGATTTCCCTGAGCCGCTGGGACCCAGCAGGCACACGAATTCACGCGGCTGAATCACCAGACTGACCCGATCCAGAATCATCAGCGGCTGACCGCTGTCACGGGTTCGCACAACCCGCGTCAGATCGCGACACCTGAGATCCACATTGTTCTGCCGCGAATCCGAACGCAGCTCACGACCGTTAAACACCAGCGAATAGGGGCCGATGTGAATCCGGTCACCCGCACGCAGCCGCATGGCCTTCAGCAGTCGCACCCCGTTGACGAACGTACCGTTCGCACTGTTCAGATCCGCCAGCTCCACCCCACCGTCACGAACCGTGATCTGAGCATGCAGCCGGGACACCTGGCTGTGCCCCAGATGCACCTGCACGCGATCACGATCCCGCCCGATCAGCATCTGACCGGCCAATGCCACGTGGTGCCCGGAATCCAGCGACTCTTTGGCCGCACCGCTACCCGCAAAAATCGTGCGGTCACGACTGTCCGCCGCTGACTCGCTGCCGGTCTGAGTCGCCTGGGACTCAAACTGAGGCAGCACACGCTGCCGTCCGGCTCCCGAATCCTCACGCTCCAGATACAAAAACTGCAAAGCCCCCGCCTGCAGCAGATCACCATGTTGCAGTTCCTGAACAACCGTCAGTACACCGCCGTTGTACAGCGTTGGACAGTTCTCGGACAGCGCCTGCACCACGTAACCTGTCCCCCGACGGACCAGCTGAAACTGATTGCGCGAACACCGCACATCCAGCAGCGGCAGGTCCGCCGACTGACTGCGACCGGCTGCATACACCGTCGCCGCATTCAGAGAATGCAGCTCCTTTGTCGCCAGTTCCAGCAGCGCCGGATACAACACTCGCACATGCACATTCGACATGCTAACCCCTCTGCTGACGACCGCCCGCAGACTTCGCCACCGGCACACTAAGAATTTTCCGGGCCCGCAGCCGATCACGCAGAAACAGACGGAAATCCAGATCACGCTGACGGTCAGCAAACAAAACAAGATTCAACATCAGCCACATCGAAAGCACACAGCCCGTCTCTGTCAGCTCAGCACACACCTGCACCAAAACCCACGCCAGCAGACTGACGCTCAGCATAAATCGAATGTGACGAGTCTGCGACACCAGCACTGCACACAGCGCCAGCAGCAACGTCCCCGACAGATCTTTCTGAAACTCGGTCCACGCCGCATCCTGACGCGTCATCCCGGCCACCAAAATGCCGCTCAGAGCAGCGCCAATCAACACACCCGCCACGCCCCGCACACGCCGTATCCAGCCCCCCATGAACAACAGGCCGCTCAGCCAGATACCGGGCAGCGCAAATCGGGAATAGTCAGCCACAGACCACTGCGACAGTTCCAGCATCCCCGCAGCCAGCAGCCCGGAAAACACTCCCCGCAGAAACCGCCCCCGCACCGGATTCACCAGATCCTGCGATGCCAATCCAAAAACAGCCCCCGCAGCTGCCCCCAGGCTCAGCCGCGCCAGACAGTCCGCCACCCCGCTTACTGGAATCCGATCCGTCAGCATCAGCCGCAAAAACTGGTACGTACAAATACCCTCCAGACCAAGCACCGCCCAGGTGGCCAGACCGGCCAGTGAAATCGGGCGCCGAGCCACCAACCGCACCACCGAAACCGCGACCAGCGCAGTCACCACAAACATGCCCTGAGTGCAGCCCTCCTGAATCGCACTGACCCACCACTTCGTCCCGCTGTCTTCTGCTGCCGGTAAAAATCCCTCGATACCGCGCAGCAGTGTCTGCTGCAGCCAGACCGCCGGAAACAACATCACAAAACCTGTGGTCAGCCAGATCAGCAAACGCAGGTAATTGTCGGCACGCTGGCAGGCCCGTTTGACTCGACGCAACAGATCGTCCAGCAGCAGTGACCGTACCAGACGATCGGCTGAACCGACCGTCGCCGCTGCAGAAAAGAAATCTGACGAGCTGACCGAATTCCGCAGCCGCTGATTCAGCTCCTGAGCCTGCACGTCAACCGCCTGAATACTGTCCAGAATCCGCAAAGCCGCCGGATGATCCGCCACATGATACAGAACTTTGTCCGTCCGCTGCCGCGCCTCCCTGATCCGCTTGTTTGCCAGCGCCGAACGCGCCGCCCGCAGATCCTGCTCAATCGCAGCAAACTCACGCCGCACCAGCGACGACGTTTCTGAAAGTCCCCCGATCTGGATGCCACTCTTGCGCAACTCAATCAGCTCTCGCCGGACCGCATACCAGCGTTTCTCCTCCTGCAGCTGCGGAATCAGCCGATAAACCACGTCCTCAGTCTCACGACGTCTTCGCACACTGCTTTCCAGTTGCTGGCGGACGCCCGCATCCTGCGGAAACCGCTCCGCCAGCCTCTCCAGCAGGCGAATCGCACTTTCAAATCGCCCTCGTGCAAACAACCTCTCTGCACGCTCAACCCGCTCAATCAGATACCTGCGGATTTCCGTCAGCTGCAGTCTCGCATCAGCGTCCGATTCAGCAATCTGCAGTACCTGTTCAAGCAGATCGCAGGCATCCCCCAGCCTGCGATCCCGCACGGCATCAGAAACAGCCTGCTGCAGCAGGACAACCTGATACTGATTCACATTCCTCAGCAGCAGACGAGCCTCGTCGTTGTCCGCGACATGCTTCACAGCTCGGGCTGCCGCCAGACCTGCCTGCTGACCATGCAGACAGCGGTCAGACAGCGACAACGACTGATCTGCGGCCAGCTCGAGGCTTTTCCTTGCTTCAGCAGTGTACTTCAGCAGCATCCGATAACCGTGAATGCCGGCCCCGCAGACAGTGCAGAACCGCGAACTGCAATGCATCTGACGCTGACACCCCGGACACTCCATCCACTGCGGCAGCCGACAGACCGCACAAAACCGCATTTCAGCCCGCACCGTCGCACCACAGTCGGCACAGGACAGTTCGGCGGAAACATCCCGAGCAGATGGTGGCACCGCAACAGAGTCGCTGTGATGTCCGGATGTGGCCGGCAGCAGACTCTGAATCCGCATCGCCTCCAGTTGCTGGGCTACCTGCAGCAGATCCCCGGCACGATTTTGTACGTCCGGCTGCAGCATCTCCTCAAACAACTCGTCCCACCGCGGATTCACAGCCGACAGCACTTCCGATGGACGCAGCCACGCACCGCGCGGCAGCACTCCGATCAGCATCTCATACAGCATGACCCCCACCGAATAGACGTCCGCCCGAGCATCCACAAGTGAGGGATTCTGCCGCTGCTCCGGAGCCATATAGTCGATGGTGCCCAGCGGCTGACTGGGGCCCGTCAGCTCCGCGCCGGTCAGCTCGGATTCCAGCAGCGCTATGCCAAAGTCCCCCACCTTCGCATGACCGTGACGGTCCAGCATCACGTTGCCCGGTTTCACATCCCGGTGCACAATCCCCATCTGATGAGCAAACCCGAGGGCCCTGACGATTTGCACACCCAGCCGCAGTACATCATCTTCAGACAGACGCCGACTTCTCAGCACCGACCGCAGATCCACAGGCGCACCACCACCAGGCCCCTCGACATACTCCATAATGAAATACACACCGGCCCCGGTCGCCCCACGCTCGTAAATTGTCACGATATTGGGATGCGACAACCGAGCCAGCACGGCGGCTTCACGCTGAAACCGCTCGACAAACTCCGGACTGTCCGCCAGCGTCGGCATCAGAAACTTGATCGCCACGCGACGACCAAGCGAGATTTGGCGGCCCTCATACACCACCCCCATGCCACCACGGCCCAGCACATCAATCAGCTCATAACCGGCAATCCGCACGTCGCCCGAATCCACGTCACGCTGCGGCAGCTTGCGAGTGGTCACCAGAGTATCAGCAGTGAACAACGCCCCGCCCGCTCCGCACCGAGGACAGACGCGAACAGCCTGCACGCCGCGCTCCTGTTCACCCGGCACAACACGCTGAAATTCCAAACCGCATGACGGGCAGGTCGTCTTGCTCATGACACCATTACGCTTTAGCACCGTGACACCACAATACCCCACCCCACTCTCGGAAATTCAGCCCTCACAGTCAACACCACCGGAGAAAAACAGGACCGATCACCACAGCGCGCGGCTGGCATCGCGAAAAGCCCAGCGAACTGGTATGGCACGCTCTCAAAATCTCGACGCAAAGAATAAACACCCGCACACCCACAGCAGTACAGCAGGCGTCCAACACGGGTTTTAACGACGCACAGTCGCCATCACCCCAAAGGAAAGGATGGCGACGGACATGAGGCGTGGTGAGATCACCACCTGCCCGCCCTGACTCCCGCTTGCCGTTGCCTCACGTGTCCTCAGTACGTGCGGTGACTGTACAGCAAATCACACACAGGACACTCGGGCGAAAGCCCGCACCACCTCCATTCGTATCAATTCGTGGTACAAAGCGCAGCCTCCGCACACCACCAGTCGTGGTTCAACACTCCGGAGCCATACCACCTTTCCAGTCCCGCCCCTCCCTGCATTTTGGTCTCGGCTTGTGGCTCATCCGTGCAACACAAGTTCAATTGAGTCTCACTAAAAGCGAACGGCGAGACACAAAGGCATTTGTCGCTCGCTGTCTGAGGGGCGTGAATGAGTCGCGGCGGACTGCAATCGCATTATCTGCCGTCGGGCCAAAGAGCATCCTGAGGCAATGGAACAGAAAGTGACCATTTCTGCCACAAGTCCTCGGTTACCACTTGTTCCAGAAGTCCCCGGAAATTCCTACATCGGCTGAGGCTTACCTCCATCTGACTTCCACTTTGCAAGAACTTTTGCAGCAGGAGTTCCACGCGGAGAGATTGTATCACAGAGGCATGTGCGTATCAGAGACAAGGCCGAAACCAGCAACGCAAGCTTGTATTTGACCTGCGACACAGGTGATGATTAGAGGGTTGCGTCGATGAAATCCCCGAACTTCGTTCAACACTGCATTGTTGCACCTGGCCAGCATGGTAACGCCAACTCATAGACGTCGCCTGACGTGTTCCTGCGGACGCCAGTTTTCCGTCGTCAATACCGCAGTACAGACTCTGGTGAAGTGCCCAGGCTGCCATCGGCAGCACAATCTGCCGGAAACTGAACAGACGCCCCTGCTTGCAGCAATGTCATCGTCGAATTTGGACGCCCCAACTGTGCAAACGCCCGCCAGAATTGACCATTCGGGGCAGGTTCCGGATGTCATGACGCTGAATCTTGAACAATTATCTGCCATCTCACTAGAACCGCCTGAGGACCTGCGCGATTACGATTTGGCACCGGCTGCTGGAGAACTTGTCCGTCTTGACGATCCTGATTTATCGAGCCTTCCGGCGGCACTGCAGGCAGTGTTTCGCGAACTGCTGTTGCTGCGGTTGCTGGGACGGCCCAGCACACTGCGTTTGCTGCAGTCGACGCTGTCCCTCGATCTTATTGAGTTGCAGGATCGACTGCAGCGCCTGGCAGCCCGAGGCCTGATTCATTTTTCCGGTAACAGCGCCGATCATCTGCATGTTATCTCGCCCACGCAGCGTAAGAAGCGAATCCCTTCGATCGCCGCTCCGGGCGAGGCAGAGTTGCCGCGCCCCACCCTGACGGCCCCTGAACTACCCCAATCATCCTACCCAACTTTGCAGATTTCGAATGAGACTTCGATTTCTTCAACGGAGCAACCATTACTGCGGATGTCCGAGGCGTTGCCCCAAAGTGCAAATAAAGCACCTGAAAAGCTTTTGCCGGAACAATCGCAACCATCAAATCAATTACAGAGCGTCCCACCCGCACCACTTCCGGCCGCCCTGAGGAAGCAGGTGTTACCCTCATGGATCGAGCTGCTGCTGAAATCTCCCCGATTTTTGCACCAGCATCGTACGGCATCCCGGGCGACGCCTGCTCCGGAGGAATTTGCACGAGTTTTGCAGACGCTCGATGAACGTGGCGGACGCACCACGATCTCAGTGTTAAGTCGCCAGATGGAACTTCCGCTGCACCGTCTGCGGGGCCGATTGGCCTTGTTCCAGCGAGTCCTGAATTTTGACGGCAGTCCGGTTTTTCGTTGTGACGAATCCACAGGGATTGTCGAATTCGATCAGCGCCTATTGGAGAGTCAATTTGAGCTGAAGTGAGGCCCCACGGTCTGTGAGCTCGAGACTGAAATTTCGGCTTTCATTGAATCTCGAGTCCCAGATTCGCTAGCCGACAAGGCGTCAAGCCGGCAGTCCCCCTATGGCCCTTCGCCATGCCGGCAACACCCGCAAGCTGCCGGCCGACCAAGTGGAATCTGACGGCGGCCACTGAAACGGGGCTGCGGACCTGCTGCCCCGGACACAGTCAGTCAATCACGACCGACCATCATGCCGATCAGATCTCTAACGGCCAACGCCAACTCTCGCTATACTGTTACCACTTTACGGATTCATGATACGCAAATTCCTCAACAGGAATTCCTCAAATGAACCAATTTGCTCAACAGGTGACTCCGATTCGCCGGACGGAAATTCTTGATGCACTGCGTCGAGGGACAGTGCCGGGAAATCGACTGGATTCATTTGCCGTGGGGCTTGAACACCTTGAGCAAACTCTCAACGAAGAATTGCAGCGGACGGCGTCCGGGGGAGCTCAGTTCAAGGCTGTCCGGGGTGAATATGGCTGCGGAAAAACTTTCTTTTCGCGCTGGATCGCCGAACAAGCCCGTCAGTTGCGGTTTGTCACGGCCGAGGTCCAAATCTCCGAAGCTGAAACTCCATTGCATCGCCTTGAAACTGTTTACCGGCGTATCAACGAATGCATGCTCACTTCAGGTGGTGAACCTGGAGGCTTTCGGAATATGATCGACGGATGGTTTTATGTGCTGGAGACAGACGTGCTGTCCGAGGGAAATGTCGACCCCGACGACGAGGAATTACTGCTGGCACGCACCAATGAGCTCCTTGAGAAAAGGCTCTCAAAAATCAATGCAACGGCGCCGATGTTCAGTACGGCCTTGCGTGGATATCGTCGCTTTCAGGCGGAAGGTAACCTGGAATTCGCCGATGCCATCATCAACTGGCTCGCTGGGCAGCCCAATGTTTCTTCGGCCGCCAAACGTGCGGCAGGAGTCCGCGGTGAAATTGATCATCTTGGCGCACTTACATTCCTGCAGGGCGTGCTTGCTGTACTGAGGGATGCTGGTCAGTCTGGACTGCTGCTCGTCCTGGACGAACTGGAGACGATTCAGAGAGTGCGGAGTGACGTCCGGGACAAAAGTCTGAATGCCCTGCGACAGGTACTGGACGATATTGACCGAGGCCGTTTCCCTGGCCTCTATCTGCTGATCACGGGAACTCAGTCGTTTTTTGAGGGCCCACAGGGCGTCCAGCGTTTGCCCCCTTTGGCTCAGCGTTTGCACGTTCGATTCGACGCAAACACAAGATTCGACAATCCGCGAGCGGTGCAAATACGGCTCACCGCTTTTGACCAGCAGCGTTTGTTCCAGGTGGGTCGGCGAATTCGTGACATTTTTGCGTCACACTGCCAAAATGCTGAACGGCTACAGCGATTGTGCAGCGACGAATACATTCTTGGATTTGCCTCCGCGGTATGCGGTCAACTGGGCGGCCAGGTTGGCATGGCACCACGAATTTTCCTCAAAAAACTGGTGGACGAGGTGCTGGATCGGATCGACTTGTTTGCGGATTTTCTTCCGGAGCGCGATCATGAGGTCAGGATCTCGAACAGTGAGCTCACTGAACTGGAACGGGCGGCGAGGGGTGCAGAAGGCATGGATGATATCGAGTTAACACTGTGAGCAATTTTTCACAACTGCATTCTTTGGTGCAGCACCATGTGGTCAACAGTCTTGGCTGGCAGTCACTGCGTCGGTTTCAGGACGCTGTGATTCCGCTGGTCTTGTCTGGCCAGCATATGGTCATTCTGGCCCCCACCGCGGGGGGCAAGACCGAGGCTGCGTTTTTTCCCGCGGTATCCCGCCTGCTGACGGAACGCTGGCAGGGGCTCAGCATTCTCTACATCTGTCCGCTAAAGGCTCTGCTGAATAACCTGCACCTGCGTTTGTCACACTACAGCCGGTTGCTGGGCCTGAGTTGTGGCGTGTGGCATGGTGACATTAGCCAGTCGGAAAGGAATCGCATTCTGAAGAATCCTCCTGAGATACTGCTGACAACCCCGGAATCTCTGGAGGTGATGCTCTTATCGTCACGGGTGGACCATCGGTGGCTGTTTGCGAACCTGCAGATGGCAATAGTGGACGAGATCCACTCGTTTGCCGGAGACGATCGGGGTTGGCATCTGCTGTGTGTGCTCAGCCGCATTACCCGTTTTGCCGGCCGGGAACTGCAACGAATTGGTCTCTCTGCCACGGTTGGCAATCCGGACGACCTGCGTTCCTGGCTGACGACGGGCTGCACCGGCCACAGCGCCGTCTACGCGCCGTCCGGGACGACGGGACCGCAGGCTGACGTTCAGGTTGACTATGTAGGTAATCTGAATAACGCAGCAACGGTTATTTCGCGGCTGCATCGCGGTCAGAAACGACTTGCATTTGTTGACAGTCGCTCGCGAGTTGAAGAACTGGGGACGGCGCTGCGACAGTGCAGTATTCACACATGGGTCACTCACAGTTCGCTCAGTCAGGAGCAGCGACTGGAGGCAGAGCGTGCGTTTGCCGGAGGCCACAACTGTGTCATTGTGGCAACCAGCGTGCTTGAACTGGGAATCGACGTCGGAGACCTTGATCGAGTAATCCAGGTAGACAGTCCGTCAACAGTTGCCAGTTTCCTGCAGCGCATGGGTCGATCCGGTCGACGTGCAGGAACGAACCGCAACTGTCTGTTTCTGACGACGGAACTTTGGTCACTACTGCAGGCCACCGCGGTGGTGGACCTTTGGCAGGCAGGATATGTGGAGCCTGTTTTGCCACCTCCGGCACCGCTGCATATTCTGGCTCAGCAGTTGATGGCCTTAGCTGTGCAACAGAGGGGAGTCAACCGGCAGATGGTCCTGCAATGGCTGGATCGGGTACCAGCATTCTCAGCCGTCACCACACAACAATTGCAGCAACTGATTGACTGGATGGTCTCGAGGGAACTGATGTGGGATGACAACGAGGTGCTATGGTTCGGTAAGCAGGGAGAAAAAGTCTACGGACGTCAGAACTACATGGAGTTGTTTACCGTTTTTCTCGTGCCGCCGGTCTTTGAAGTCATGCATGGGCGTCACCACATTGGTTCGGTCGATGAAATCACATTTTTGACAAAACAGCAGGGGATCTCAGTACTGCTTCTAGGCGGTAAACCATGGGAGGTAAAGCAGATTGAGTGGTCGCGAAGACTGGTTTACGTAGAGCCGGTGGAGCAGACGGGAGTGGCTCGCTGGATGGGCAGTGCGAGGCCGATTTCGCGCAGCCTTGCGGTGGCGGTACGGGCATTGCTTACGTCGACCGAGGAACGCAATTTTTGGAGTCAGCGTGCAATACTTCAAATACGCAATCTGCGATCAGTCAGTGAATGGCTGCCGGCTGACAGCACGTGCCTTGTTCCGGCTGGGGGTGCAGGATTTCGATGGTATACGTTCGCCGGGACAAAGGCAAATCTCGCACTTTCCGCAGGACTGCAGCGTCTTCTGAAGGTACCAGTCCGCAGTGGCTCAATCTCGCTGACGATTGATGGCAGCAGCGATCCTGGAAGCATCCAGCAGGCAGTCGAACGCCTGCGACAGCAGCAGGCAAGTTTGTTACTGCCGGAAATCAACGATTCTGCCGTCTCCGGATTGAAGTTCTCGGACTGCCTTTCACCCGAATTGGCACGCGAAATGCTGCAACTTCGGTATGCGGACCCGGACGCAGTACAAGCCTGCCTGTCTGAACCGCTGGTGGTGGCCTCCACGTACATGCAGGATCGCCTCGCGGAACTGCTGCGTCTGTAGGCTGGAATCTGACTAACCTCGGACTCCCCACGAAAGTGCAGCGCGAAATCGGCCAAATCTCTGGCGATGCTACACCTACCCACCTTTGACGCCGGGATCCGGTCTCTGGGACACCAGATTACAACAAGCCTCTTCACTACGCTGACATTTGTCGGTAGACTGGAGGCCGGGTTACTCTCTGCATCTCCCTGTACCACGTTGCCTGCACCTGCCAGTGACTACGACCTCTTCTGAAATGTTTCCAGGCGACACTCCGGAAAATCGGACTCCGCAGGTCCGCCTTAATGCAGCACCGCTCTCGCCTGCTGCGAACGAAGGCGAGTTTCTGTTGCATCAGGCTGCGGTCGAGTGGAGCCTGATAGAACCGATTGTTATCACCGGAGAGGATGACATTCGTTCTCGTGTCAACTGGCGTGAACGGCTGCAGCCATTTCATCATCAAATTCAGAATCTGATTACATTCTGTCGCAGACTGCCGGTTTCCATCATTGCAGATGATGTCGGCCTGGGCAAGACAATCAGTGCCGGCCTCATCCTCAGCGAACTTCTCATACGCCGCAAAGTGAACCGTGCACTGGTCGTTTGCACTGGACTGATTGGCCCTCAATGGCTGGAAGAACTCGAAAGCAAGTTTGGAATTGACGGAAAAATCGCCACAGGCAATGGCGCCCCCACAGTTTTCTGTGGCGACAGCACCGTAGTCATTACGACCTACGACACACTCCGGGTACATTTTGAGCACGCACGGAATGCCGGGTTTGAAATGCTGATACTCGATGAAGCTCATAAACTAAGAAATTTGCACGGGACTCCCAATCCACCGCAAATTGCTCAGCGTATACGCACGATGCTTGAGCAGCGTTTGTTCAAATATGTACTGATGCTGACTGCAACCCCAATGCAGAACCGCATCTTTGATTTGTACAGCCTTGTGGATTGTCTGGCGGCCGCAAAGGGGCACGCGAACCCTTTTGGCGATCCACGAACTTTCAGCCGCCGATTTGCTTTCGGCGAAAAATCTCGTGGCTGGGCAACTACGCCTGCCGGCATTGAATTTCGCTCTATTCTTCGGCAGTACCTTGTCCGCACGCGACGAGAAGTCGCACGTCTGCATTTCCCATCTCGTCTTGTGTATCTAAGACGAGTTGAGCAGTCGCCCATAGATCGCGAAATACTCCAAATAGTTCGGGATGAGGTGGCATCACAGGGATTGAGTGGTGGCAACACGCTTCGGCAACTTGGTATGGCTATGATGAGCAGTCCGCAAGCGTTGCTGCAAAGTCTGCAGACCCAGGCCGGCGGAAACCCTGGCCGGTCAACGGCGATCACGCGAGTCCAGCATTTGCTGCAACTCTCTCCTGTGCCATCAAAAATGCAGGCAGTCATGCAGATCATCGAGGAACTGCGTGAGCAACGCCCCAGCGACTGGAGAATGGTGATTTTCACAGCACGACTTCCAACCCTTGAAACCATCGCACACCATTTGCAACGGCAGGGAATCAACACCGGCGTCATCCGAGGGCAGGACCCGATCAGAAATCAAGCCACCATCCGAAACTATTCCGCGTCCCCTCCGACTTGTAACGTGATTGTTTCCACTGACGCCGGAGCCGAGGGTGTCAACCTGCAAAAGGGAAACGTCGTTGTCAACTACGACTTGCCGTGGAATCCAATGACGATTGAACAACGAATTGGACGGGTTCAGCGACTGGGTTCCGAGCACGCAACAGTTTTGATATTTAGCCTTGCTGTGGCAGACAGTCCCGAGGACCATGTCGTAGCAAAACTTCTGACCAAGCTGATTGAGATTTCTGAGAGCGTCGGTGATATCGAGAGTATTCTGGAGGTCAGTGATCGGCGGGATCAGCATGATTTTGAATCCCAAATCGCGCACATGGTCCAGCAGTCGATACGTGGCGTTGACGTTTTAGAGCAAAGTCGACAAGCGGAGGATAGTATTTCCCGGGCCCGCGCTCTGCTCGCGCGCCAGCAGGATGAACTCAATGAGCGATTGGGGGATCTGAGCGAACTGCATGGCGCCGGAGTACGGCCCCCGAACCTGACGAGACTCGATCCGAAACAGCCGTTCCGGCAATTTGTCACTGCGGCACTGCAATATGCCGGCAACGCAGTCACTGAGGCACCGGAATACGGTGAAGAAGTACTGCAGGTCAGATGCGTCGGTCAGCGACTACCTGCATTGATCACTTTCAGTCGCGACGTCTGCCGACAACTCAAACGCCAGACCCTGAACGCGACAGTGCAACTGTATCAACCCGGGCAGCAGGTTTACGAACGATTGCTGGAAACCTGGCGAAACAAGGGAGCTTGCAGGATTCAGGCCGTTTGGAAAGAAACCGAAGCACTGACAAAAGGCATTCTGAAGACTTACGCAGACCAGATAATTGGCGCCGAAATTACTGCGGCGAAAATCAGCGGCAAGCAACGACACTTCGCTGGAAAACTTACTGTACTTGCTCGCGCATCCAACGGGGTAGATCGGTACGAAAAGTTAATTGAAGTTGAGGTAAGCCCGCCGGAACACACCCCAATCAATACCGAACGGCTATTCACTGCCGACCTGGAAGGCGGTGAGCAATCTCCCACCGTACATCCATTCGTCCCTGAACGAATCCAGCATGCCGTCCAGACGGATAGTGATTTCATGTCGTTTCAGGCATTTTATCGCTCGCGACTGCAGGAGGAACTGCCACGGGCAGGCAGCGAACCCCACCTGCAAAAGAAAGTACTTGACGATTTCACAGTCAGCCTCGAGGCCGACGTACGTTCTGTGGAGGGCCTGCAGTACGAGACTTGTAGAGTCAAGCTCGAACTGGCCATCAACGGTCACACAGGATACGAGGTCACGCTGCATCTCGTCCCGGCCAGTGGACAAATCCTGAGCGAACCGGTCCTTTGGGAGACCTGCGACTCTTGTGGCAACGAATACCCCACCGAATTCCTTGACACTTGCGAGTATTCCGCAAAACGTGTTTTGCGGCATTTGCTGGCTGTTTCAGATGAAAGCGGACGCCGCGTCCTTAGTGACTACCTTCGTAGGTGCGAGCACACAGGGCGGTTGGCAGTTGTTGATGAATTTGCAGCTTCCAGTTTGACCGGCCTGCGCGTCGCTCGCTCAGCGCTTCGACAGTCTCCCATCGGCAACCGCCTGTACCTTGAGGGAGAAATGCTCAAATGCCAGTTTACCGATGTGATGGTAGGACTTGACCAGGTGAAGATTAGCAACGTCAGCGGTCGCATCACTCGCAATGATCAGCTGGCCACTTGTGAAATCACGGGCAAATGCGGGCATTACTCAGAATTCGTCCGGTGCGAAGAGTCCGAACAGACGGTGCTGCCAGAACAAACAGAAATCAGCTGCGTCAGCTCCAGACGGGTGCTGCGCAGCCTGCTGCTGCCATCGGCGAAGCCACCTGGCCGACTCGGACTCCGGCGGGAGTTCGTCACATGTGCCGAATCGGGACTTCGACTGCTCACGGACGAAGTGCAGGAGTGTACTGCATGTGCGTTACCAATAGATCGTGAGTTGCTCGTTTGTTGCCCGGAATCAAAACGCTGGTTGCTGCCACGACTCCGTGTACGCTGTCATGTCAGCGGACTATTTGTCTGGTCCGGCGTAACAGTCAAATGCAGTGTTACGGGCGAAAATGTTCTTCAGCGTCTGTCGTGTACCTCTGGTCTCTCAGGCCGTGTAGCGACAGCCGAATATTTCGTAACCTGCACAGCGACGGGAATCCTGCTGCTCCCGGATGAACGATTTATCAGTGACATTTCCGGGGACATTTTTCGTTCAGACCACAAAGTCACCTCCACCAGCAGCGGTCGACAGTGTGACCAGAGTGAATCGGTGCAGTGCGGATTTTCAGACCGTCGCCTCCTGCCGGATGAAACACTGCTGTCAGATTGTTCCGGCCGGATTCTGCACCGCAGCGAAGCTGTATTTTCTGACGAATCAGGTCGGGCGGGGCATGTCAGTGAGTCGTTCTGTTGTCCTGAAACATCAGTGCGTTTGCTGGAAGATGAAGGCGAGCAATGTGCAATTACTGGCCAGCGCATCAGCCTCACGGCGATTTCACGCTGCACACTCACGAATTTGCCAGCAATCAGGAGACTGCTGGTGCGCTGTGATTTCACGCAGCGCCTTGCATTGCCATCCAGATTGGTCATCTCTCAGGAGAGCGGAAAAAGGTTCCTTGACGATCAAACCTTTCTGTCAGAGGAGACTGGCCGAACGGGACATTTGTCAGAGTGCGTGACGTGTCACCACTCCGGTCGAAAATTATTTCCATCAGAACTGACCACCTGTGAAATAAGCGGCGAGTTGTGTGCGTTCTCCGCATGTGAGTCATCTCCTGCCTCCGGCAAGCGAGCTCTGTCCCGCTACTTTGGTTTCTGCCAGTATACCCACGGTCGGTTTTTGCAAACTGAACTTGCACAGAGTGCTGTTACCGGCTCACTGTTTCGCTCTGATCAATCCGTGACATCAGCAGAAACAGGCCGTATCGGCCATCAATCGGAAGCGATTGAATGTGAGTTGACCGGCTTGCCGGTGCTGAAAGACGAAACGATCCTGACCGTTTCCGGATATCGTTGCTTACCGCGACTCACCGAAACATGCGTAATCAGCGGCCGTTTGGAACTCAAATGCTGGCTCGGCAGAAGTGAGTTCTCAGATCGCCGCTGCCGTTCTGAGTTCCTCCTGCTTTGTCGCTCTTCAGGAATGCTAATGTGTCCAGACGAGAGCGGTGCTTCGCAGTATTCGCAAAGAATTGCCCACACAAGTCAACTGCTGCTTTGTGCCGAATCGCAATTGCGGATTTTTCGCAGTGAAGGCATGGACTGCGCCATTTCAGGGAAATTTGTCCTGAAAAAATTGTGTCGCCAGTCTGTTGAGTCAGGCGACTGGGCATTAAGTCGTCTCATGTCGCAGTGTGCATGGACTGGCGATTGGCTACTGCCCACTGAAACCCAGACCAGTGCTGTCACTGGCCGCATTCTCCGCTCATCCGCAGGGATCACGTCCGAACTCTCTGGACGTATTGGACACGTCAGCGAATCTCTGACCTGCCAACTCTCTCAAGCCGTGCTGCTTTCCGACGAAGCCGGGCAATGTTCAGTGTCTGGAAAGACATGCCAACTGCAATTCCTGCATCCGTGTGCCGTGACGGGCCGCCTCGCACTGGAATGTTACCTATTCAAAAGCGAGTTTTCTGACGCCCGTGCTCTCGCAGAACACCTTATAACTTCTGCGGTCAGCGGTCGCAGGATGCTGAAGACTGAAGCAACATACTCAAAACTCACCGAAGCCGCAGCACATCCCACGGAACTAATGCGGTGTGAGGAGACGGGACGGTATCTGCTCCCGGCAGAACTCACCCAGTGTATGCTGACTGGTCGGCAGTCCGGCGTCGACCTGTGCGGTGTCTCTGCGATCTCAGGACGCCCCGCCCTGAAGAAACTGTTGCGGCAGTGCGATTTTACAGGGAGTAGTTTGTTTCCCGATGAACTGCTGCGCAGCGAAGTTTCTGGGAAACTTTTCAGAGTCGATCAGAGGTTTGTCTCACCGTACACGCATCGCGTCGGCCATTGCACCGAAGCGGTGGAGTGCGCGATCAGCGCAAAAAGACTGCTGTGCGACGAGGCCGCCAAATGCGATGAATCCGGGTTGATATGTGATCCACGACTGCTTGTGATTTGTGCGGTTACCGGCCGCCGAGTGCTTCAAAAGCATACAAGCAAGAGCGATTTTTCCCACTTGCATGCGCTGAGCAGTGAAACCTTGGTTTCCGACGTGTCAAAACTGCGCATGCTTAAAACTGAATCGATGCAATCCGCGTTTTCTGGAAAATGCGCCCACCACTCAGAAATTGTCAGGTGTCAGTATTCGGATGCAGTGCTGCTTCCGGACGAAGCAGTTGAATGCAGTGTCACAGGCAAGCGTGTCATGTCAACCCTTTGCCAACGATCTGCGATTTCAGGACAACCAGCGCTCGCCAACCATATGCGTATCTGCGAAATCACTCAGGTTCCGGTACTTCCCACGGAACTCACGCAAAGTGCTGTTTCTGGTCGCTGGTTTCGAAGCGACAAAGCTATGGTTTCTGGAGAGTCAGGAACTGTAGCGCACAAATCAGAAATGCTACGATGTCATTTCTCTGACTGCGTGCTGCTGCAAACCGAGGCCATTCAGTCCGACTTGTCAGGACACTGGATGTCGAGGCAGGTCGTCCAGACTTCAGTTTTATCGGGAAGGCTTGGCCACAAATCGGAATTTGTTACCTGTGAAGTCTCTGGGAAACAGTTGCTTTCTGACGAAACTGACTGGTGCGAATTATCCGGACGGCAGGTGGATCGAACACTTTTGCTGCAATGCCCGCTCTCTTCAGTGCGAGCACTGAAGTCGGAACTGAAACGGTGCGAGAAGTCGGGGCGCTACCTGCATGCGTCAGAAATAGTAACGACGCCTGTCCTTGAGAAGCGGGTCGGCCGCGATCTGCTGGTGAAAAGTGATTTTTCCGGACAACTGGCCTTGCCTGAAGAACTACGTCGCTGCGCGTTGACCGGGCGACGCGGGCTGCCTGATGAAGGAGTGACCTGTGCCGAGACTGGCCTATGGATGGACCCCCATATCGCTGAGAAATGCGCGAAATCAAAGTCGTTTTATCGCCCTGGTATCTGCATCCGCTCCGCAAAATCCAGCGAGCTTGTTCATCCCTCAAAAGCACCGCCACACGGTGTTACCAAAGAACGGATGCACCCGGCTGACGCCCGATTTTGTCACTGGTACGGTTATTTTTTGCGCAGTGCAGAAACATCCCGGTGCTTGCGCACGAAGCTTCATTTCGAATCAAAGTTGCTCGATCCCGAGGGCGTATTTGGCCCATTCGCTCAGCTCATGCGCCGTGAGCGTGACGTCGCAATTCGGACTGATCTGATCCCCATCTTACAACAACTGGAGCCAATTCGACTGAAGCGACTGCACGCTCTTTACGTCATGACACGATCGTCACGTTCGAAAACTCTCTATTGTCGCGCTCATGTTCATAGTCGATTTCGACTGGATGTGTATTTCATTGGCTTTGTGCTGCGAACGCAGAACGACGGTCTTCGAATTATTTCTCCTCTGACTCGCGAATTGACTGATGGCCGGTGGGAGGAGTACACGGGGTGATTTTACCCCTCGACCACCCTAAGGGACTGCTGAGTCCCCTGGACAACGACTCCAGCCGATCTGTTGCGGGCGGTTATGGAAACCGCAGATTCCTTGCCACCAATTTCAGCAGCGAGGCCACATCCAGCGGGAGACCTGTTTCGTTGACTCCGACCTGCCTCTCCCGCACACTCGCGACGCCACCACTCTGGTGACCCCGAACCTGATGATTTTGGCAGCAACGAATATGCTGTTTCCAGTGCTGGAAACGTCAGCATTCCGCATCCTCCACGACGCCACGATCATGATACAGGTCAGTCGTGGCCGAGACGGTAATGCGACTCGCTGATTCGACCACAGCCTGAATTGTGTTCGCATCGGTGCTCGGAACAAAGATGCGGACACCATTCGCCAGACGAATCTCAATGCAGGGCGAAGCCAATCTTGCCTCGCCTCGCTGAGTGATACGTACTGGCACGAATAAGGCTTTTGGCAACGAAGGACTGGACTTCGCTGGAAGAGCGATGCCTGACGCTGATCGACCTCCGGATTTCCCAGCACGCAACTTCTTCTGCCAGCTATAGAACCCTGCGACCGACACGCCCTCCCACTCACAAAATGTCGCCACTGTCAGCCCGGACGTCTCCCGCCGCCGAAACCGCTGAATCCACTCATCACGCTTCCCGTCATCTGCACGACGCCCCATCGTTCACTCCTTCTGTCCGGTTGATGAAAACTCAAACCGCAACAGAATGGGGGCGTTGTCTACAATGGTTGTGGGGTACGGTTACAGCCGGGGAGAATACGCGCGTTTGTCGCACGATCCTGACTGCTGACCTTGAATGTGGTGATTTTGCAGGCAACGAACGTGGTGGTACCATAAACCGCTGGAGGTCGCCTCGCTGCTGAAATTGGTAGCAACAAATGTGCTGTTTCCAGATTCCAGCAGCCACGAATGTGCTGTTTGCAATGGATGGTATAAACCGGCTGAATCATCGCCGTTCTGCTCCATTCCGTGTGATCCCTGCTAGAACGATTTCTCAAACTGAGCCGCTAGACCGGCGACCGATTTCGACTCATCAACGGCACTATGTGGAACAAGGAGGTAATGCCACGGTTTGCGACTGACACTGCTTGCGTGCTTGCACCACAGAGCAGCGGCGTGAGCCTTGGCCTGGACTGTTTCGTCTTGCATTGCCTGCTCTGCTTTGGGCTCGCAAAGGTAATACGCTCCTTCGGTCTCGACTACGAAGTCCGGCTCGTAGTTCGAGTCGCCCTCGTAGTGAATCTGGAAGGTGTTCTTGTTTGGCTTGACCCATTTCTGGACCGATTTGTCATTTTCCAGCAGTACGGAGAAACGACGCTCCGTATCCGAGTCAAATTTCTGGATCGGGAAAAGGCATTTCGCAAATCCGCCGAACAACATCGAGCGGATGTTCTTCTTCTCATCGACCGGCGTTCGGTATGGTCGAGGTTGCTCGTCAGCGGGAGCGTTGAACGCACTTGGTGTCAGGGTAGTGAAGCCCTTGCTGACGTGAACCTCATAGCTGGGATTTCCGTCGTCAAAGTGTTCCTGCATCTGAGCGTGAATCAGTCGAACGTACTGATCGTTGCAATACAGCAGCACGTTCCGAATCTCGTCGTCATCATGCAGGTAGGTTCGGAGTTTAGCGATCAACTGGCCAGCCAGCTTGTAGAGCAAAGCGGCGTGTTCATCGTAGCTGATGTCGTCGTAATCAATCAGCCCTCGAACCAGATAGTTTTCCAGCCGCTCTTCCGTTCCCGCAGCAAGACTTACCAACCGGTATTGCTTGTTCTCACGCAACGTCTGAATCAGAATCTCGTTGGCAACCGGTTTTTGATTGATGCTGCTGGTGTCGAGATCGAAGTCTCGATATCCACAAGTCACGTCTCCAGCGGGCACAAGCACAATGCGGGGAATATCGATGGAAAGCTTGACGTAGACCTCCGTCGTTTCACAGATCACCTCTTCAAGCCTTGAATCCGGCAGCTTTTCGTAGAAGCCCGGAAGTTGTCCTTGTGGGACACGGATGACTTCTTTCACCCGCTGTACCAATTCGGCTCGGACCTGCGGAGAGGTCAGATCGGAGGAACGAGGAAGCCGCTCGAATTCCTTCTTGATGATGTCCAGTGTGGTCTTTGCGACCTCGATCTCCCGCTTGTCGTCGAAAAGTGGCTTCTGCTTAACGCTGTCTGATCCAGTTCCTGTTTGCCCGGTGATGATCTGAACGGCGGTGGGAACAACCTCAACGACCTTGGACCTGGAATCGGGAATGTCTCGACCGATGACAATACCTGTGACGAGAATCGAATCACCACGGTTGGCCTCATCGACAATCTCCTGAAACTTGTCGTGGGCGACAATCGTCAAGCGATCCACCGCTGAGTTTCCGGTGCGCTTTCCGTAGGGCAATCGCAAGCCACGTCCAATAGACTGTTCTACGAGCGTTCGAGAGTCTGCCCGGCGAAGCGGCACAATGGTGTAGAGATTCGTTACGTCCCATCCCTCCTTGAGCATGTTGACGTGGATCACAATCTCTACCGGATTGTTGGGATCTTCCACGGTCAGCAATTGCTGGATGGTCTCGTCGTTCTCTTCACCAGTTTGCTTTGAGTGAACCGTGATGACTTTTCCTCGGTAATCGCCATTGAAAAACTCGGGGGACTCGATAGTCGTCATCAGAGCATTGGCATGTTCCGTGTCTTTGGCGACAACCAGCATGAACGGCTTGACTCGCTTAACGCTGTTCTCACGGGAGTAGACCTCCAATTGAACCTTGGTCTCCTCATGAACTCGAACGCCGTCCTTGAGCTTCAGCATCTCCAGACCTTCTTCGTCGTAGCTGCTGGCGACGAAGTTTTCACGGGTCGCTACGGCAGGTTGTTTGACGAAGCCATCGCTCAGTGCAGACGCCAACGGGTAACTGTAGATCGCATTCTTGAACGCTTCGGAGCGGCTTCCACGCTCAACTTGCGGTGTAGCGGTAAGCTCTAGTCCGAGAATAGGTTTCAGTTCATTGATGGCCTTCACACCGGCACTGGCTCGGTATCGGTGGGACTCATCCATCAGCAGAACAAGGTCTTCGAGTCCGGCGAGGTAATCGAAGTAGGAGTCTCCAATGTACTCGTTCAGTCGTTTGATGCGGGGCGAATTGCCGCCTCGGACTTCCGAGTTGATCTTGGAGATGTTGAAGATGTTGATGTGAACCGCTGCATCACCAAACAAGGAATGCTGCCGGAACGGCCCTTTGACATCACCTCGTACTCCCACGCCACTTTCGTAATTATCACTCGTGATGATCTGAGGCGGATTTGTGGCGAACTCGTGGATGCCTTGGAAGACATACTTCGGAGTGTTCGGGGTAAAGTCGGCTATCAGCTTTCGGTAGATCGTCAGGTTCGGAGCCAGTACGAAGAAGTGCTGGACCTTTTCGGCTCGATAGAGATAAGCGATGAACGCACCCATGAGCCTTGTCTTGCCGACACCGGTAGCCAGAGCAAAGCAGAGAGACGGGAAGTCTCGTTCAAAATCTTCCACAGTGGGGAATTCTGACTCGATTGCCGCAAGCTGCTGGGTCAAGTCGGCGTTCTTGTCGAGGTCGATGAGTTCACAGACTCGGGCGAGGATCTCCAGTGATTCACGCTGGGGTTTGCGGAGGCTGAGTCGCTGGGAAATGGAATTCACATGCTGGTTCATTGGATTTCCTCCAGCGAGAAGAGCGACGGGGTGCTGTCAATGATCTTCCGGGCTTTTCGCTTGCTCTTGGGAAGGTCAGCAAGCACTGGATTGATCGGTTCGGATTCGGTTGGACGTGGATCAGGCAATGCCTTGATTTCGAGGCTGTAGTCATCCTTGCCCCACTCGCACTTTTGCATGACGGCCTTGGGGATCTTCTTGACCGTCAATTGCGGGAATTCTTCGAGCTTCTTAGTGCGGTAAGCACCGCAGCAGACGAGCAGCGAGCGATTGGGGCCAACTTCATCGTTGAGCTTTTGAAGCTGCTCACGGCTAATTGTCTGAGTCGTGACGAAAATGTAGTCGCTTTCGGTCGAGTGTCCATGCTGCCAGTAGTACTCATCGCTGGGAGCGTAGGTGAATCCTTCAAGCTTACAGACCGCTTCTGCAAGCATCGCCGAATTGTATTCCTTGCTGATGACCCAGTTGCCAAAGGTGTCTTCTTTGAGGAGGGATGGGGCAAGTGAGTAGTAACGGAACCCTCCGCCACCCTTCCAGTCGCACGTTTCAGTGACACCACCCGGATCTTCTCCGTCGATGACTTTTTTCATGCGAGGGATGATATGCGTGTGGCAGTGCTCCCCCAGTTCAATCATGATCCAGCGGCGGCCCATCTTGTGGGCAACTGCACCGGTAGTTCCGGAGCCTGCGAAGGAGTCGAGGACGAGGTCGCCGGGGTTTGTGGCGATCAGGATGACCCGCCGCATCAGTAATTCTGGCTTTGGTGTCCCAAATACATCATCTGAAAATAGAGAAACACTTTCTTTTTTGGCATCCTGCGTATGCCCAACCTCTTCCCATGACCAGAATGTTTGCGGTACTCGCCCCTGCTTCACTTCCGAAAGATATCGTTTTGGTGCCGGGACGTTGTTCCCATCACTCCCCCACCAGATACGACCTTCTCGATCAAGTTCGTCGAATTTCTCTTTCGCAATTGCCCAATATCGACCTTTAGGAGGGCCTTCGATTATTCTGCCACCGGGACAGGAAATCGGATATGTTCCTAGGCTGTACGGATTTCTTGCAGAGAGATTGTCTGGTCGCCACCGTCCACGAGGGTCATTGTCTGGGTTTTTGTATATTTTGTCTTGTTCCTCGCTTCGAGGCATAGGATTAGGAACCCATAAATCAGCGTTTTTTGAGTAAACAAGAATGTAGTCGTGATCAACAGAAAAATGACGAGCACTTGATTTCGGTGCGTAGTTTTTTCTCCATATAACCGACGCTAGGAAGTTATTCCTCCCGAAAATTTCATCCATCATGACTTTGAAGTAGTGTGCCTCATTGTCGTCGAGACTTATCCAAATACTGCCGTTTTCAGCCAAGAGTCGATGGAGAATTTCGACACGGTCTCGCATCATACCGAGCCAAAGTGAGTGCTCAACACCATCATCGTAATGTTCGAACGCCGATCCCGTGTTGTACGGTGGGTCGATGTAGATGCATTTCACCTTCCCCGTGAACTCCTGCTCCAAGGCTTTCAAAGCAAGCAGATTGTCCCCGAAGATCAGTCGATTGTCGAAGATGTCGTTGTCTCTCACTCGGTGAGGGGCGTGGTACGACTTTGAGGGATCTTCGAGAAGTATGCGTGGTTCCAAACGTGGGCGGTTTTCTTTGCCTATCCACGTCAGTTCAAGTTTCTGTTTTCCTGCCATTGCCCTGCGTTCCGTCCTTCGTTCGTTTCTAAATCCAAACCGCATGTGTCTGCCAATTCGCTGTCAGTCCCATGAGTGCCGCAGCATTGGCGACAGCCGGTGGTGCGTTCATTAAGTTTGTGACCCTATCTCGCCATTGGTCCGCATCAGTCTTGATGTGCGGACTTCGCAACATCATTTTCCGCACGAGCAGGAGAGTCGCAAAGAGTCGCTGATTAGAAACAGCGTTTGCGTTCTGCCAGTCTGGTTCATTAGGCAAGTCTGATTGAATAGACCACTTTCGATCCCAAAGCCGTGAGTGGTGAGCACATAGGTTCCTGACATAGTTCAAATGCAAAGCGAGAGAGAATAGAACCTTTGCAGGAACCCCGTACTTTGCCGCAACATTCTGGCGGTCTGCTTTGTGCATCGCTCGGATCATTCGTGCCAAGGTGCCAAACGTCATGATTTCGGTCACGACCCACACTGGCAGATCTGGGTACTGCGTGTACTTTTGCTTAAAGTGCTTGATGAAAAGTTCCTTCGAACGAGTTGCTTCCTTGTGAATCTCGTCCAGCCAATTGTCGTGTGTAATCTTTGTGTCAAATTGAGAGTGGAAATGAGTGGGGTCTGTGTGTCCGAATGCCCCATATTTGTGCCCAAAGTAGTGGGCGACGACCGTGCGAAGATCGATTTCGATGATTTCCAGGGCTTCATTTAACAGATCACGCAGTGATGCGTCGAACTCACAAGATGCTTTGACGTGGTCGAAAGTCACGCCAGCCCGGAAGACATGGCGTGGGTTTTCGAAAGCCAGGCAGTATCCCGTGAACCGGTAGTAGTTGATATGCGTCAGGAAGATCTCGGCATCAGCATGGTCGGTGACCAGCAATCCACGAGATTCCAGCTTCTTCACCTGATCGGCCACCGAGAGCCAGGGCTTGGTGTAGGGAACCTTGGGAGGAGGACCGCTAATCATGGCGTCCTCCTTGACGGATGGAGGTTCCGTCAGGGCATAAAAAAACCCATCCAGGATGCACGTCACCGACAAGCGGGAGAGGTGGGACGGGTGTGATACGAGAATTATCGGTCACGAACGGTGAAAAATCAAGGCTGATTGCCCGCACTGACGGAATTGCAGCCGATAGCTGGCAGTAAAGCCTTTTCCAGACAGCGTTTACGGCGTTCCAAGCCATGTGAGCGTTTTCCGTCAAATTGGTACTGTTGCCACCAGACAATTGGGGATTCTGGGAACAAACGGTCAAAACTGGCATCATCTTGCGGCCCCTTCCAGCGTCCAACGGAATGAGAAGAGAGGCGTCACACTCTTCTGCTGGCCAAGCTGAATCTCGATCTGTCCTATCAGTTCATCACGTCGGCTGTCGATTTCGTCCTGAGCCTCATAGAGTCGCTTTCGTTTTTCCTTGCGGTTGTGTTCCAGGGCCTTGATCATTTTCTGGGCCTCCAGCTTCTCCGCAAGCGACGATGCCAGGGCTGCAACCTTGCGAGCCTCTCGAATTTCTTTGTCCAGTTCCTTGATCTCTCGCTCCAAGCCCTGCTTGAGGTCGTCGGACCAATGGTCCAGCTTGAGCACCTCCTCATCGAAGTGCTTCATGTTACGCTGCTCAACCTCACGGACACGTTTGGTCATTTCCTTCTTCAAGATTGCAGAAAGATCTGGTAGCGAACCAGAGATCTGCGGTGAGACCGTAGCTGGCAGCAGAAGCAACCTGGCACATAGTTCAGCATCCAGATCCAAGCCCGAATCAGTCTTCCCAGCAAGTAGCAGGAATTCTTCAACATCGAGCGACTTGATCGAAAGCTTTGAAAGATCCAGCCAGCCAGACTGACCTACTAACGGTTCCAGCAGGCTGATAACCGATCCATAGGCGGCGTAATCGAAGGTAAGAGACGCCGTCGTGAGCTTCCGGGCAAGTGCTGACTCGATCAGGCTAGTCGCTAATGGATGTCCCTGACGATAGAACGTGTCCCCGCTCTCATTCGCCTTCTTCCAGTCGAAGTGATAGTAACCTTGTTGTGCCAAATTGCCCCGATAGTGAAATCGAGGTTCCGTCGCATCGAACGTGGCATCCCCGTTCAACTCTGTGCGAGTTAGGTTCAGGAGCCAGCGTTCCCTATCCGACAGGCTCTCAAGGGTGCGATCTCGATGCACTCGAAGACGTGTGGTGACTTCCTCATCAAAGTTCTCCAGCAAGACTTGCCGGGTATCTTCGAGCCGAGTCTGAATTTCCCCGTCAAGCTCGGATTGCAACTGATCGAAAGCCACGGCAATCTGTTCAGGGGTGCGGCACGTCTGGTAGACGGCAGCGATTCGTCGTTCGATATCGACACCGGACTCCAAAGCACCGAGAACTTGATCGCTGGCACCAAAGACACCGTTGAACAAATTGAACTTCTCGCTCAGCAGTTCGAATACCCGTTCGTCCGCCTGATTGCGTCGATTGAGGAAGTTGACGACGACCACATCGTGCTGCTGTCCGTAACGGTGGCAGCGACCGATGCGTTGCTCGATCCTTTGGGGATTCCACGGTAGGTCAAAGTTGACCACCAGGGAACAGAACTGAAGGTTCACACCTTCTGCGGCAGCTTCAGTGGCGATCAGAATGGTTGCCCGGTCACGGAACTCTTCGACAATCGCAGCCTTGATGTCTACGGGTCGTGAACCACTGACACAGTCCTGACCAGCATGTCGCTTGAGCCATTGCTCGTAGAACTGGCGTGAGGCAGGGTCAGTGTTGGAGCCGTTCATCAGGACAAGCTGGCCAGCGTAGCCCTTCGCTGACAGGAGGTCGAACAAATAGGCTTGAGTGCGGCGGGACTCGGTGAAGATGACTGCCTTGCGTTTTGCTCCAAGCTGCTCTGCACGCTGAAGAGCGGTCTCCAATGCGGAGATCAACGCCTCGCCCTTGGCATTCACCGTGATGCGACTGGCAAGCTCAGAGAATCCCACAAGCTCTTCGATTTCCTCCGCAATCTTTTTGGGGTCGATGATTTCGTTAGAAGCTGTCTGCCGTCCAAAGTTTGGCTTGGAAATGGGAGCAGTTTCGATGGAGGTTGCAGTGGCCACCTCGGGTTGATCGTCATCGACGGCGTCCCACTCATCTTGTAGTTCACAAAGCGACTCGAAGTCTGATTCGTCGATCAGCAGGGATTCCTCATCGTCTTCGTCAACGCTGACCGGTTGCTGAGGGCTGACGCTGGACGGCTGCTGAGCACTCCGCTGCATTTCTTTGAGGCGGGTTACCAAGCCTTGCAGGGTTCCGGCGATGGCAAAGGTCGATGATGCCAGCAGCTTGCGTAGTACAAGGGTGATTAGATGCCGCTGACTGGCTGGCAGTGATACAAGCGACTCACGTTGCAGAAATGCCGAAACGCTCTCGTAGAGACGATGTTCGTCATCGCTGGGGGTAAAGTCCTGAGTGATCGGGATACGATTTGTGTAAGAGACGTATTCCAGAACTTGTTTTCTGAGGGTGCGGATGCAAATCGGTGCCAGCCGGCTGCGTAGCTGCTGATTGCGATCAGCTTCGCTGCCTGCCTTGACGAACTGGTCCCGAAATGAGGATGCGTCACCAAAGACGTGCTCATCAATGATACTGACCAGCCCATACAACTCCATGAGGGAGTTTTGGAGTGGCGTGGCGGTGAGTAGCAGTTTGTGGGCCGAGCCGATGGAGTCTGTAATACCTCTCGCCATACTGCTCTGTTGTCTGTAGACGTTACGCAGCCTGTGGGCTTCGTCGATCACGACCAAATCCCAAGGTACTCCTTGAACGCTGGGGGACTTGGTGGCAACAAAGTGGTAGGAGCAGATGACGATTGCGTCGTCCTGCATGAACGGATTGCCGTTGCCTGAGTTTCTGAGTTGGTTGAATTTTGCTCCGTCGAGAATGATGGCTGGGAGGTAGAACTTCTCATCCAGTTCCTGCTGCCATTGTTTGCGGAGGGTTGCTGGAACAATGAGCAGAATGCGGCGTTTCCGCTCAGCCCAACGCTGCGACAAGACGATGCCAGCTTCGATGGTTTTTCCCAGCCCCACCTCGTCGGCGAGGATCGCACCCTTGGAAAGCGGTGATCGCAGGGCGAATAAGGCAGCGTCTACCTGATGTGGATTCAGATCGACCCGAGCGTTCGAAATCGAACGTGTCAGGTTTTCGATGCTGCCACCAGCACCCTTAAGGGTGAGGAGATGTGCCCAATATTGACTGTGGTAGGGAGTCATCGCCGAAGTTGGTTGTCTCACTTTGTTGACCAAACTGTACCAGTACTTTACAGTAAAAAGTAGGGTCAGGCAATCAAAGTTCAGGCGATCAAATGCGTTTCGGCGACCGAGTTCGAGAGCTTCGAGGACTTCAGGGATTGACGCAGCAGAGGCTCGCAGAGCGGCTGGGTGTCAGCCTGTCGTATCTCTCCAAAGTCGAGACCTCCCGATTGAATGCAGGCGAGTATTCCAGCGAGGGATTCGTTGTTCGACTTGCCGAGGCTCTTGAAGCAGACGCTGATGAACTGCTCCTTCTGAGTAAACGAGGGCCGGAAGGCATTCTCAAGCGAATTCAGCAACGTCCAGAGGCATTTCGTGCGTTTGCTGAGTTGGATGATGACTCGATGGATCGAGTGCTGGGGACTATCAAACGCATTCGGTCATAATGGGCAAGGGGTTCAAGCGTGGAGCGGGAAGCCGAGGAAGAGGACGCTGAAGCCAACTTCACGCAAGCTCGCTTTCCGACAGAACTCAATTTACCTGCGGGGACTGGCGTAATCCTTGACGAAGCATGCAAGGCAATCCGAAGGGAGTACCGAGACTCATCAAGGTGGAAGAGACTACGTTGCCGCAAGGTGAAGGAGATCTCTGAGTCTGAATCCGGCACGATCTACGAACTTGAGATAGGTCATGCCGTGGAATTCGACTGGACCTGGGAAGGTGCGGTAGCGTTCCGCCCGCTGCTGCTGAAGGAATTTGAGGAAGCCCAGGCAGATCTCTACCAGCATGGCTCCTTAGAACCCGATGTTGATGACTCCATCGTCTGGACGGGAGAAGTGCTGGAGGTCGATGAAGCCACGGGCCGCGTATTCGTTGTGGTCAGCAATCCCGAATATCCTCCTCGGTGTGGCTCGTTCTATGTCCGTCCGTTTGAGTTTCTGGCATTTCTGGATGCGGTTTTCAATGAACCGTCTTTCGACTCTGTTCGCCAGTACCTTCCGGCTCGATTGTCGGCAACAACCGGTGGTATCCACCCTGATGTCGTAGATCCTTCGGATGCAGGGTTGGAAGAATTGCGTTCGTGGTGGGGCAAGTCGTGGAGTGTTCTCTGGGGGCCACCGGGGACTGGCAAGACCTACACGACAGGACAACAAGTTGCGAGGATCTTAGCCGATCCGACTGAACGGATACTTGTGGTATCCACCACGAATCGAGCGACGGATGCTGTGGCTCTTTCGATTGGCCGAGCGGCAACAAAACTTGGAATCAACCTGTCCACTGGTCTCGTACGTCGTATCGGCAAGGGGGCATCGTTCAAGAATTACGAGGACGAAGATCTAACGGCTTTACTCAAGGGGACAGAGACCGAGTATCTGGCTCAGATCGAGAAGCTAGCAACAGAACTTGCAAGGACTCAGGAGCCAGAAGCGAAAGCAGGACTGCGGCTGAAGATCAAAGAGATTCGTGAAGCAATGGTCGATGCTGCGAAACGCAACTTCCTGAACATCAATGTGCAGGCTGTGGTTAGCACTGCTTTCAAGGCGTCAACTTTTCTGAATCAGGATGAAGTCAAGGACGAGCTATCCGAAGGCAAATGTCCCTTCACAACGATTTTCATCGACGAGGCGGGGCTCATGTCCCGAGTCGCCATCGCAGCGTTGTCTTTGCTGGCCAGTCGCCGGGTCGTGCTGGTCGGGGATTCAAAGCAACTTGCTCCGATCAGTCGCATCAGCCGAATTCTTGAGCCATCTCAGGGAAACTGGTTGGGCCGAAGTGGTTTGAGCCATCTCGATCAAATCAGTAAAGCCATCGTTGGCGTTCATGTTCTTCAAGAGCAACGGCGAATGCACGCCGACGTGTGTGAAGTAGTTTCTCGGTTCCAATATGATGGTTTCCTGAAGACGGCAGCAGACATTGCCAACCGACAGCACACACTTCCTAAACTTTTGCAGGGGCAGCCAAGGGCAATCTGGTATGTGCTGGATGAAGATGTAGATGAACTACCTTCGATTCGTGCGGAACGAGGGCCGGGGAATCGCAGTTGGGTTCGTACGGCGACTTCCAAAGTGCTCAGGAAGCTTTTTTCCGATCCCACGCTTCGCACTGCTAATGGGCTGTTCATTTCGCCATTCAAAGCTCAGGCGAAGGAGATTCATGCCTTTTTCGCCAGCAATGACATGCCTACCTGGACAGCCTCCACAGTGCACAGCCAACAGGGCTCAGAAGCAGATATCGTCATTTTCGATTCGGTAAATGCTGGCAGTTACGGTTGGGCATACGACGAATGGAAGCGATTGGTCAATGTTGCCCTCAGTCGGTCTCGTGAGTCACTGATCGTGCTCGCAAGCCGAGCCGAGATGGATGAGCCTTATCTTCGCCCGTTGCTAAACCAACTCGCTCCCCGAATTGCGAAGAAACATGGAGCCCAGTTGTCCTGGGAAGAGGTCCCCGCCAAGGCTACCTACCGAATGCTCATGGTTGCGGAATCGGAGTCTCCGTATCTGCTGGGGAACCAGCTTTCGAAACGAAAGGAACTTCGCCCGGTCCTGTCGAACGAACAGGAACGGCTATGTGGCTTAGAGCTTGACGGCAAGCCTCGTCTGGTCCGTGGGGTTGCCGGGAGCGGCAAGACGGTCGTCCTGGCACATTGGTTGATGCAGACCGTCAAGCGACTCTCCGACCGACAGAGTGTTCGCATCTGGGCGGTTTTTGCCAATCGGTCTCTTCAATCGCTGATCGGGGAATCCATTGCTTCAGCTTGGGAGAAGGAGATGGACGGTCAATCGTTCCCATGGGATCGGGTAGAGCTACACCACATTCGAGAGATCCTGGAAGTGTTGCTGCCGGAAGCTGGGCTTTCCGCTGATTCATTCCAGTTCGACTATGACCAAGCCGCTGAAGCTTATCTCTCTCGGATTCCAGCGGGAGCGATTGCTCCTCGGTGCGATGCACTTTTCATTGATGAGGCCCAGGACATGGGGCCCAACACACTGAAGCTTCTCTCGTCTATTGTCCGACGTGCAGACGCAAGCGACGAAAACAGCCGCTCGATCAATATCTTTTATGACAACGCTCAGAACATTTACGGTCGCAGCACGCCCAAGTGGTCTGAACTCGGACTGGACATGCGTGGACGCTCGACCGTTATGAAGGAGAGTTTCCGCAGTACTCGTCCTATCACTGAATTTGCCCTCAACGTCCTGTACCGTTTGCAGCCACCGGACACGAGCCTTGATCACAAGGAACTTGTTACACGAGGATTGATCGAACGCTCATCTCGCAACGGAACGCAGTGGTGGAACGTCCGCTTCAATCAGATTGATGGGCCAAAGCCTGAGTTCTACCGCTATGCCAGTCTTCAGCAGGAGTTTGAGGCAATTGGGGACTACTGTCGGGAATTGATCTGTGTGCAGGGAGTACAGCCATCGGATATTTGCCTGATCTACAACGGCTCGAATATTCCTTATTGGCTTCAGAAGTCCATGATGCCACGCCTTGAAGGCATGGGCATCGAGTTGTCGGTCCAGACTAACAAGCCCCTTGAACGTAGCAGCAACATGTTACTTGCGACCACCTCTCATTCCTTCAAGGGGTACGATTCCGAAGTGGTCATCATTCCCGGTGTGGATCAGTACAAAGCACAAGGCAAAGGCGTCTTAGCGAACAATCTCTACGTCGCCATGACACGAGCAAGGTCTGTGCTGGCTTTGTTTTCTCAGCGAATGAATGATCTTGAGGCCCAGAAGCTTTATCAGGTGATCGAAGACTGCCTTGGTCATCTCGAAGAGGCACCCGACGTTGATTCGGAAATCAGTCCGCAGGATGACATCGTGGAGATCCTGGAACACATTGGCAGTGAGCATCGCAAGTGGCTGATGGAACTCTGGAGCAAAGTCAGAGTCGCCCAGGAACCGCTGATGACAAAGACAGGCGAGGTGATTGCCGAGCCGCTGTTCAGCTTTCGGATCGGCAAGCAAACCTACGCCTGTTTCGGTTCAGAACTGCCCAGAAAGCGAATCTTGCAACGACTTGAGGACTTTGAGGTAAAGCCGATTGTTGCTGGAGATAGACCAGTTAATACACTCTAAGCGCCAACTAGCCCTCAACCAAGCGTTATCGGAAAGGGAGAAAGTTGAAGAAAGACGAAAACCTCCGGCTTTTTTGGGTGTTTGTTGAGTATCGACAAACGACAAACACCGGCAATCGGGAGGTTTTCGAGTGAAGCTCAATCTACTTCAGAAGTTATCACTACGCGAGCGTCGTGCGCCACGCCGATTATTACTCCGCCCGCCATTCAGTATGAACTGGCTGATCGAGTGCAGCCCACGAATCCCGGTGGGCTGGGCGTCATCCAGCAGTTGGTCAACCAACTGGGACTCACAGGAAGCATCAATCGCATCTGTCCGATTTTCAAGATGGCTCTGCCCTGTAGCGAAGCCGATCATGTGCTCAACATCGCCTGGAACCTGCTCGCAGGCGGAACTTGTCTTGAGCATCTGGAACTGCGAAGAAAGGATGAGGCGTAGCTGAATGCTCTGGGAGCCGAACGCATTCCTGATCCCACGACTGCCGGGGACTTTTGTCGGCGATTTGTCATTTGGGACATCTTTGCTCTGCAGGAATCATTTCATGAAACGCGGCTGAAAGTATGGAAGCAGCAACCCGATGGAAACAGCACATTCATTGCCGCCAGAATCAACAGTTTCGAGGTCACCAGGGTGGCGGTGCCGAGGCGTTGGTGTAGCTTCCACGGGCTCGGCGCAGCCTTTCATTGCGTGCGGAGTTCTGATTCTGCCCAATTGTCGTCATACGCTGTGCTGCACAGCAGAGTGGTGGCGTCGCGAGTGTGCGGGAGAGGCAGGTCGGAGTCGCCGTCCGCGGCAGTGGCGTGTCTCGGGTGCCGGCTCAACTCGGTTTCACCAGACGGAGATGGTGCGATCCGCCGTTGGGGCTGCAACCACAGTACGCTGGTCAGTGCGGTGACCAGGGGTGAGACTCCACCGCCTGACGAATGAACCACGAATGAACGCGAATGCAGGTAGCTCGGGCTTTCCAGCGCGAGATCTGCCCTCTGCAACTGGCTGCCTGCGGACTGCAGCTGCGAGGAGGGGGGGCGGGCTGTTGGTCTCACGCGAAGACGCGAAGACGCGAAGGAAACGCAGGGGTGA
>VFQT010000957.1_pt1 | contig 38148 bp, 32 predicted proteins | sample 3512381 | NCBI WGS metagenome assembly VFQT01 (sample SAMN10412376, study PRJNA504923) | tailings metagenome | isolation source: Relicate 2 Philex TSF3 active mining site | place: Philippines: Tuba, Benguet | collected 2017-08-29 | reverse complement strand
CTGCGCCCGGGATTGAACCTTGACTCTTGATTTTTTTGGCTTTGTGCGGTGGGTGTGGGTTAGGGTTTTCCACGCGCCTCTAAGGCGCGTGGAAAACCGAATTTTACCTTCATCTGCGGTTCATGCCATTGATCCATCACCGCAAACACAAAACAACTTCTTAGTATACCTGCGTGGGAACGTCCCAGAGTACCTGCGTGGGAACACCCCAAGAAATCGAGTGGCCAAGAAATGAAGACTCCCGCTGTTTATGTTGCGCACAAATGTTGCGCACTGCTTTTTCGGGTGACATAAACCAATGATTTACAAGGGTTTATGGTTTTTTCTGTGGTGATGGACGGAATCGAACCGCCGACACAAGGATTTTCAGTCCTTTGCTCTACCAACTGAGCTACATCACCTAAAGGAGTGCAAAGGTACGAAAAATGCGCGACATTTTCAAAGGCCTCGCTCCGAAATCGGTATAGCCTGTTTTTATAAGGTTTTTATTTACTCCTTCCTTATCTTGCATTCTGTTTCAAATCTATGATCGCACAGCTCGTTTTTTTGGTATTGTTGGTGGCAGGTGTTGGTTTGTTTGCTCGCAAGATCGCTACGATTGCCCGGAACATTCGTTTGGGTAAGGATGAATCGCGTACGGATCAGCCGGCACGGAGGTTGGAGCAAATGGTGCGGGTGGCCTTGGGGCAAGGCAAGATGCTTTCGCGGCCCGTTGCGGGCTTTTTCCATGTGGTGATCAATGCGGGTTTTGTTTTGATAAATCTTGAGGTGCTGGAAATTGTATTGGATGGATTGTTGGGCACACATAGGCTGTTCAAACCTTTGCTGGGCTCTTTTTATCAGGTGATTATTGGATTTTTCGAAGTACTGGCGGTGGGTGTGCTCCTATCGTGCGTGGTCTTTCTCTGGCGACGCAATGTTCAAAAGCTGGAACGATTCCACAAACCAGAACTAACGGGCTGGCCCTTTCTCGATGCCAATCTGATTCTCATCATTGAAGTGGTTTTGATGGGTGCTTTTCTGTTGATGAACATCGCGGAGGCCAATATGCCTAAGCACGGTGGATACCTCATCAGCCGGCCGCTTGGGTTTTTGTTGAATGGCGTATCGGAGGGCGGACTGCATATCATTGAGCGTGTGGCGTGGTGGGGGCATATCGTTGGTATTTTGGCTTTCCTCAACTATCTGCCCTACAGCAAGCATTTCCACATTTTGATGGCTTTTCCGAATACGTATTATGCTGATTTGGCGTCATCGGGTAAAATACCCGTCATGGAAAGTGTTCGCAAAGAGGTTTCGCTCATGCTCGATCCCAATGCGGATCCGTTTGCCGCCCCTGTTGAGGCAGCGAATGGGGAACAACCCAGTCGTTTTGGCGCGCGCGATGTAACCGACCTGAGTTGGAAGTCGCTGATGGATGCCTACAGCTGCACGGAATGCGGTCGGTGCAGTTCAGTTTGTCCGGCCAACATAACGGGTAAGAAGTTATCGCCCCGCAGCATTATGATGAAAACGCGCGACCGCTTGGAAGACGTGGGAAAGCTATTAGACCAGGGCAAGGAATTAGGATCCGATGGTCAGTTTCTTTTGGGTGATTACATAACCGCTGAGGAGCTGCAGGCTTGCACCACTTGCCAGGCATGCGTTGATGCCTGCCCGGTCCTCATCAACCCGCTCAGCATCATAACCGAGCTCAGGCGCTACCAATCGATGGAGGCGGGGGAGCAACCGGGCGAATGGAAATCGATGTACACCAATATGGAGAACAACGGCGCTCCCTGGCAGTTTCCTGCTGCCGATCGCCTGGGATGGGCTGCACCCGCTAAAAGCTAAAGAATGAATGCACCGAGCGATGAATTGAACATACGTACGATGGCCCAGTGGCAGTCGTCGGGCGAAAAACCAGAGGTTCTGTTTTGGGTGGGATGCGCAGGTAGTTTCGATGATCGAGCGCGTCGGGTGACCCGCGCTGTGGCCCAAATTCTAACGCATGTTGGAATGGGCTTTGCCGTTTTGGGCACTGAGGAGAGTTGTACGGGCGACCCAGCGCGCAGGGCAGGCAATGAGTTTCTTTTTCAAATGCAGGCCATGCAAAACATCATGGTCATGAATGGGTATGGGGTACAGAAAATAGTGACGGCTTGTCCGCATTGTTTCAATACTATTCGAAACGAATACCCGGAATTGGGGGGGCACTATGAGGTGGTGCACCACGCTACTTTGTTGCAGCAGTTGATCAATGAAGGTCGATTGAAGGTTCAGGATGGGGCGGCGTTTAAGGGAAAGCGAATCACCTTCCACGATTCCTGCTATTTGGGTCGGGCCAATGGCATCTATGAGGCCCCGCGCGATGTGCTGCAGGCACTTGATGCGGATCTGGTGGAGATGAAGCGGAGCCGCGCCCAAGGTTTGTGCTGCGGTGCTGGAGGTGCCCAGTTGTTTAAGGAATCGGAGAAGGGTACGGCTGAGGTGCACCATGAGCGCAGCGAGGAGGCTCTTGCCACCAAGGCGTCGGTGGTGGCGGTGGCTTGTCCGTTTTGTATGACCATGATGCGCGATGGGGTTAAGCACCATAATAAGGAGAACGAAGTAGAGGTATTGGATCTTGCTGAGTTGATGATCAAGTCGGGTGTGTTGGCTTCCTCCGACGCCCAATAGGAGGCCCCATCGCAATCAGCAGCCCCATCGCAATCAGTAGCCCCATCGCAATCAGCAGCCCCATTGGTTTCAGTTAAGTAGTGTTAAATGACAGCGAGCCCCGTCAATACCCCACCACAGGGGATTCATAATCAATTACCAACATTTAATCCGGTGCAGTGGCCTGACCGCTGCCGGATTTGGGTTTATGTTTCAAATCGGGCCTTTGAGACGCATGAACAGGCCGAATGGGCGGAGCGCTTGTCGGAGTTTACCGCCAATTGGTCGGCCCATAAATTGCGTTTATCGGCCTACAGCACCATATTCCTCAACCAAGTCATCATACTGGGGGTGGATGAGCAGGTGCAGGCCATATCGGGTTGCAGCATCGACGCTTCTGTCAACTTTTTGAAGGAATGTGAAGCCTATTGGAAGGTAGTTCTTCTCGATGGTGGGCGATTGGCCCGTTATGAAGCGGGATGCTTGAAGGTAGAATCTTTAGCCCAGGCCAGGCAACAGCTCGGCTTGGGCGTCATTAACCAGCAAACATGGTTTTTCAATTCCTTTGCTCAGAACGCAGAGCAACTGCGGGCCGAGACTTGGGTGCAGGCCAATACGGGCCCCTTTGCTCGAATGTTGGGCTTTTGAAGCTGCAATTGGCACCAGTGACTCTGTGATTCCAGCCAAAAGCACCGCGATTGGCGCCAAACCCGCGCTCAACAGCGCCCAAGACTGCACTCAACAGCGCCCAAACCCGCGCTAAACATCACCCAATCCGGGCTCAACAGCGCCCAATCCGGGCTCAACAGCGCCCAATCCGCGCTAAACATCACCCAATCCCGGCTCTATCGGCGAATCACCAAGCGCCCGTGTCCTATGCCGTTGATGCTGATGAGGTAGAGGCCTGAAGGCAATTGATGGCCCGAGGCAGATTGCAGGTTCCATTCTAGTACCGATTGGCCCGCCTCCATACGCAAGGTCGACAACAGCTGTCCTTGAAGGTTGCGCACCACAAGGGTGGCAGCTGCACCCGACTGATCTTCCGAACGCTCTATTAGAGCACGATCCGAACTTGGATTGGGATATATGTGCAGCGCGGGTGCAAGATCAGCTTGGGCCGATCCCGGATCGGACAATGCGAGGTCGGGGGCACTCAATTTTTTCGAGGTATACAAACGATAGCCGCCGGCTTCCACTTGCATGGTATTGGTGACCTGGGTAATTTCTATGCTATCGCCCGTGAAGTACTCATACCAACGGCCAGTCGATGGGAAAGTGGCGGGGAAACTGGCATCGGTGATCCCCCAATTGCCGTAAACCATCACGTTCATGGAGGGATGAATGAGCCTGATTTGCTTGAATGTTCCACTCAGGGCAAAAGTAAAATTGGCGGTCCCGAAAGCGGGTTCAGTCGTTTTCAGTTGGTTCATGGCCGCATAGATATTGAAAAGTCGCCTACGATCTGGATTGGTGAAGTAGTCCCACCGAACAGGCTTGGGATCGGTGCGGCAACCTTGGTTGATGCTCCCGTTCGGACAGCGATTGATGCTGAAGTCGTAGCCGAGTTCGCCAAATTGCCAGATCATTTTTGGCCCTGGAATCGACATTTCAAAAACCGGCACCAACTCCATTCGGCGGAGGGCGGTTTGTATGTTACGGGTATTGTGGGTGGCATTGAAGCTACCATTGGTGAGGTTTCTATACATCAACCGCTCCTCATCATGGCTCTCTGCGTAGGTCATGAGGTTGGGTTGCGACCATCCACGTTGGGTATAGGCGCCCCACTGGAAGTTCGAATTGTTTACATATCCCATGGTCCCTTCATTGAAATTGTAGTTGAGGTTGCCCCAAAACATCATTCCGTAATTGGCCAATTCGCGCTCCTCAGAATTATCGGCGAAGTGTTCGAGGATCATATACGCAGTTGGGTCATACACCCGAACCGAATCATAGATTTCCTTCCAAAGGCGAACGCGCGAGCTGTCATATTGCCCCCAAAGACCCGTGTTGCCCAGGGTATTCCGCTGGGTAAAGCCTTTTGATAGGTCGAATCGGTAGCCATCGAACCGGAACTCTTGCAGCCAGTGCTTTAAGACGCGCCGAACGAAGCGTTTGGTGGCTGGACTTTCGTGGTTCATATCATAGCCTACATTGAAATCGTGCTTGGCTACGGGATTAAAATAGGGGCTGTTGGCGGCGGGTTGATTGGCGGCAGCATCCCACCACATACGCACAATCGGGCTTAATCCGAATTGGTGGTTGAGCACCATATCGAGCACTACAGACATCCCAAGGCTGTGGCAACTGTCGATAAGCTCCTTGAGCTTTGTTTCGGGACCGTAGGCTTTATCACTCGCCAACATGAACATCGGATTGTAGCCCCAGGAGTTATTGCCTTCAAATTCTGTTGTTGGCATGAGTTTGAGGCAATTGATGCCGAGCCGTTTGAGGTAGGACAGGCTATCGATGACCCGTTGATAGGTGCGTTCGACAGAAAAGTCGCGAATGTGAAGTTCATAGGCCACCAAATCGCGCGGATTGGGCCTGATGAAGTTTGTGTTGCGCCAGGGGTATTCCGCCTGATTGGTTTGCAACACAGACACAATGCCGGTGGTTTTACCCGTGGGGTAGGGTTTGAGGTTGGGGTATACGGCAGCTGTGATGAACGGATCATTGGAGGGGTCTAAGATCTTGTAGCTGAATGCATCGGCCACTTTTAGTTGTCCGTCGATCATGTATTGATAGGCGTATTCTTCGCCCGGGTTCAGATTGTTGATGGTGAGCCAATACCAATTGCTGTCGGGTGTTCGGTTCATGAAATAATTGACATCGGGTGTCCAGTTGTTGAAGTCGCCCAGCACAAACACATTCTGTTTATGAGGTGCATAGAGCACGAGTTGCACGGTGGAATCGTTTATTTCGTTGACTCCATCTTGGAGACCGGCCGGCAGGGGGGCAATAACCGATCCCGGTGGACAAACCAAGCGGATGGTATCTGAAGTTGTTATGGCCCCTGAAGTGGCACTGAACACCAATTCGTAGTTATTGGCTTGAGGAAACTGTAGGTTGATGCTGAGGGTGTCGCTCAGCACCGACTGCTGCAATACGCCATTGACGTACAATGAGAGTGAGCAAACCTGAGAGGCTGCACCAAAAAATGGGACACTGGTTTGCACCGGCACGAGCAATTGTCCGCGCGATGGTGCGAAAATACGGGCCTGAAGCTGGCCGGATGGATATATGGGGACATAGATATCACTGCCATCCGCCGACCTTCCCACAACACTGCCGTCTGTATTCCTGAATACGAATGCCAGTGATTGTATGGTTTCGGAAGTTGGTACAGCATGAAAACTCCGGGGTCGGTAACCAAATCGATACAGGTTATTGCCCAGTGGGGTCATGAGGGTTTGTGGCGTGGCCACACCCCAGGTGGTGGGTACAACATGCCGCCAATTGGTGGGGCTTGTGCTGAGGTTGGTGAGCACACCCAGGTGTCCATACACAGGTCCATTGAAATTCGCCAGTGCCCCATTCCCCTCCGCCGCATTGAAGTAGAGGGTTATGGAATCGGTATCGGTCGGGAAGCGGGGTACGCTCGTTACCTGGGCGGTGGTCGGCACTAGACCAACTACAAAAAAGGCGATAAAAACAGCGGCGAAGTGGAATTTCATAGTAAATGTGGGTTTCTATTTAAAAAAAAAAGCCACGACGAAGCGTGGCTTTCATATCGAGATTACATCGATTAACGGTTCAACAAAACGCGGTGGGTGGTGGCGTTCTGACCCATTTCAACACGAATCAAATAAGCCCCTTCACGGGCCAATTCACCGGTTTGGGTGGTGCCATCCCAGTTCAAGGAAAGGCTTCCAGCGCCCGCAAAACCATCAAAAAGAGTGGCTACAGGCTGTCCGAGGATGTTGTAAACCCGCACTTTCAGGCTGCCCGACTGAACCACATTCAGATCAACGCGGGTGCTTCCGGAGAAAGGATTTGGATAAATTTTGTTGAGTGTTACAGAATTGGATTTTACACTGGCTGCAGATACAGGATCGCTTCCGTCGCAGCGTGTGCATTCATTCCAACAATAGGTAATGTAGGCGGTTCCCTCCAACAAATACTGGCGGTTGAAGCCACCGAATCCATCGTCGATTCCGCATGCAGTCAAAGTAGCAGCGCCTTCATTCATCCCCCAATTATTTCCATTGACAAATTTAAAAGTCAGGGTTTGACCTAACTGGCTATCTGGAAAAGTAATGGCAATTCCCCATTTGTTGTTGCCTAGGTTGGTGAGGGTACCTGTGGTGTCACTTGGAGACCACCCTTGAATCGCTGTGCCATTCACAGATGCACCTCGAGGCACGAAGTCACCTGCAACGCGCACACCGAAAGGAGAAATGGGATCCGTGTAATTGGACATATCCATGCCAAAATAAACGGTGAAATTTTGGGCGTTTGCGGCATAAACAAATGCCATAGCCGCCAATACAAGCGTAAAGATTTTTTTCATAATAGAATGATTTACTTTTTTAAGACAGGCAAAAATAAAAAAATCTTTTTCACGCAACAATTATTTAGAAAAAATTAATCGATTTGAAATTGGTATTTTTCGGCCTTCATATTTTGTCTGCATTTTCGCCTCAAACTTCGCCTCTAAACTCCGCAATTCTATAGACTAAGTGTATGTCGACCCAACTGAAAAAAGTGGCCATCCTCACCTCGGGAGGTGATTCGCCCGGAATGAATGCCTGTATCCGCGCTTTGGTGCGCTCTGGAATTTATTATTCCTTAGAAATGTGGGGGGTCGTGCGGGGCTACGACGGCCTTATTCAGGGCGACTACCAGCCCATGGACCTCCGGTCGGTGAGTAACATCATCAATCGGGGGGGCACCATCCTAAAATCGGCGCGCTCGGAAGAGTTCAGGACTGAGGCGGGCATGGAAAGGGCCTATCATCAACTCAAACAGCGGGGCATTGAAGCTCTGGTGGTGATCGGTGGCGACGGTTCTTTTCGGGGTGCGTTTCATTTCAGTAACCGCTACGACATTAAGGTAATCGGTCTGCCGGGTACGATCGACAACGATTTGAATGGCACTGATTTCACCATTGGCTACGACACAGCCACGAATACGGTGGTCGATTGCATCGACAAAATTCGGGATACGGCTGATGCCCACAATCGTTTGTTTTTCATTGAGGTAATGGGCCGCGACGCCGGTTATATTGCCCTTCATGCGGGCATTGCGGCGGGTTGTGAAGACATTCTCATCCCAGAATCCAAAACAAGTATCGATGATTTGGTCGAAACGCTTAAGCAGGGTAGGTCACGCAACAAGACTTCGGGATTGGTGATTGTGGCGGAAGGCGATGAGGAGGGGGGGGCCTATGAAATTGCGCGCAAGGTTCAGGCGCAATTTGATGGCTATGAGATGAAGGTTACCATTTTAGGCCACATACAAAGAGGGGGTAGTCCGAGTTGCTTCGACCGGGTGTTGGCGAGTCGTTTGGGCGTGGCGGCCATAGAAGGGCTTCTGGAGGGCAAAAACCGAATGATGGCCGGGTTAATCAACAACCAAGTGGTGTTTACACCCCTCACCCAAGCCGCCAAGATTTCTTCATCGCTCGATCACGATCTTTTTCGGATTTCTAAAATTTTATCCATTTAATTGATATATGTTACTTGTTTCAGACAGTGGTTCTACCAAGGCCGACTGGAAATTCGGGAGCCGAGAGGCCGATGTTTGTACCACCAAAGGGTTCAATCCGTTTTTTCATGATGCCGCTTTTGTTTTAGAGGAGCTCGCTTCCTCTCCTTTGGCTCGCTTAGCCGATCAAATCACGGAGCTTCGATTTTTTGGAGCAGGATGCTCGAGTATGGACCGCAATGAGCAGATCGCACAGCCCCTCAGGATCTTTTTCCCGAATGCGCATGTTGTGGTGGATCACGACATCCTTGGAGCCGCCATTGCCACCAATTTTGATGACCGGGGCATCACGTGCATTATTGGCACTGGAAGCAATTCATGCTACTACGACGGAACCCGATGGAGTCAGGTGGTGCCCGCTTTGGGCTATTTATTGGGGGATGAGGCCAGCGGGAGTTGGTTGGGCCGCAGATTGCTGGCCGATTATCTCTATCACTTATTGCCCGAATGCCTGGAGCAGGAATTGCATATGAAGGGCCTCACCAAAGAGGGGATCTTTCATTCGGCCTATCACGAGCCTCATGTGAATGTATATTTTGCCTCCATGGCGCGGGTGTTATCGACCCACAGTACGGAGCCTTATGTTCGGCAATTGGTGCGCTCAGGTTTCGAAGAGTTCCTGCGCATCCACATCCTGCGCTATGATCAGGTGCATGAGCTCCCGCTCCACTTTGTAGGCTCCATTGCCTTTTATTTCAGAGAAATATTGGAGGAAGTGCTGCTCGGACATCGGCTCATTTGCGGTAAAATTCTGCGCAAGCCCATCCACGAATTGTATCGCTACTACCAGGAAAAGGGATTGTAAGGCCGCACGGTGTGGGAATGCTTGTGGTATTGGAAGACCACATGGTGTGGCATCCCACCATGCTGAACTATTTTTGGTCTACGGCTTTCAGTTTCTTCAACTTCTCTTCCATGACGTATTCGTCGCCTTCCACATAGCTGTTGTGTCGATAGGCGATACGTCCTTCGCCATCGATGAGCAAGGAAAATGGGACAGTTTGGAAATTTAAGGCGCGTTTCATGTCCTCATTGGGGTCGAGCAGGACGCGAAATGGCCATTTCACTCCGTTGATATAGGACTTTACCTTGGCCGAATTGCGGCTGTCGTCGATGCTGATGGCCAAAACCTCCACATCAAACTCTTTTTGCCAGTCTGCATACAACTCCGCATAATTCGAAAGCTCTTTTTTACAGGGAGCACACCAGGTGGCCCAAAAGGAAATAATGGTGGGCTTTCCCGGCCTAATCAGGGAACGTAATTCGACCAAATTGCCGTCGGTATCGCGCAAACTCACTTCAGGAATGGAGGATTGACCAGAGGGCTGAACGGCTCTTTGGGCCGCTTCACTGGCTGGCTGGCAAAAACCGGGTGAAGCGAACAGCAGTAAGGCGAAATAGCTCATTGCAAATAAGAGCGGTCGAGAGAGCGGTCGAGAGAGTGGTCGAGAGAGCGGTCGGGAGCGTGGTCGAATTTTCATGCTCAAAAATAGGAATTTGGATACGTTTATCCGCATAAAGCGTATTTTTCCACCGAAATTGCATCACACACTGAATTTGCATCAAAAAAATCGACTTATGGGATACTCTGCGGGACGCGCCTGGTTGCGGTTCGTACTTTTAGGATTGGTTCTGTGGATGAATATGGGTCAGGCCAGGGGACAGAATGGGCAATCTGGGCGCATTACGGGCGATTTTGAGCTGTTTCAGAATTTCTTTTTTCTGGACTCCAACATCCTCTCAAATCCCATACCACCTCAATACTACCAGCAATTATCGTCGACCGAAGCCTGGCTGAACATGAATTACCGGAGCGATGATGTGCAGGCGGGCATCCGATTCGACATGTTTATGAACTCAGGGCTAAGGGATCCTCAAAAGGCGTTTAATAACCAAGGGGTCGGTTTCTGGTATGTGCGTAAGCAGCTCGATAAGCTCGAGTTAACTGCGGGCAACATTTACGATCAATTTGGCAGTGGGGTGACGTTTAGGGCCTATGAGGCACGAGGCCAGAACCTCGACTACGCCCTCTTTGGGCTTCATGCACGCTATAAATTATCGGATGAGTGGGTGGTTAAGGGCTTTGTGGGTCGACAAAAATTCCAGTTCGATACTTATAAACCGGTGTTGAAGGGGCTCAACCTCGAAGGGGGGATGGCCCTCGGCAATAAGATTCAGTTTAGGCCGGGCTTTTCTGTTGTAAACCGTACGCTCGACAACAGCTCGATGCAACAGGTCGTGCGCGACATTGAGAATCTTCCGGTCGCTCGTCGATTTGTACCCAAATACAACGCCTTTGCCTATTCGGCCTACGGGAGCCTCGATGCAGGTGCTTTCAGCTGGAGTTTTGAGGCGGCGGGAAAATCGCGCGAAGCGGTGTTGAACCGCGAAGGTAGCCTGGTGAATGAGCCCGGTTCGGTTTTGATGACCGGTCTTGGTTATTCCCATCAAGGTTTGGGAGTGAATGTGATGTATAAGCGTACTTCTTTCTATGAATTTCGGGTTTCACCCCTCGAGAATCTCAACAACGGCTTGGTGAATTTTATACCGCCCACGGCGCGCATGAACACGTATCGCCTAACGGCACGCTATGCACCAGCCACTCAACTCATCGGCGAGCAAGGATTTCAAGCCGATGTTGTGCTTCAAACAGGCAAAAAGAGTAACTTGTTACTGAATGGCTCGCACGTAGACGACCTATCGGGCCAGCCGTTGTTTCGTGAGTTGTATGCGGAGTATAAATGGAAGCCAAGCCGTAGTTTTCAGTGGATGCTAGGTGCTCAGCGGCTTACCTACAACCAGTCGATCTACGAATTCAAGCCGAATGCTCCGCTGGTGGAGGTTTTTACCCCATTCACGGAACTCACCTGGAAGAGAAATAGGAAAGAGTCCGTGCGTTTTGAGCTGTCGCACATGAATACGAAGCAGGATTTGGGTTCTTGGTGGTGGGGACTTTTGGAATACAATATTGCCCCCCGCTATAGTTTTAGTATTATGGATATGTGGAACTATGGCAACAAGGATCCCGAGAAGCGTATTCACTATTATACGGTTTTTGGTGCAGTAAACTTGCCGAAGTTTCGTTTGACGGGTGGCTATGTGCGCCAGGTCCAGGGTGTCATCTGTACGGGTGGCGTTTGTCGCGTAGAACCGGCTTTCAACGGGATGCGCTTTGGAATGTCGGCGACTTTCTAAATTGGTGTACAAATTGGTTGATTCAGTAAACAATTATTTGAATTGAGTTATCTTTGCTTGAGTATGCTGCGCCATTTTCCTTTTTTAACGGGGCTGTTGGGTTCTATTTTTGCTCTGACCTCTTGCATGGAGGTGGGGCCACCCGTTGATTTTTCTTCGGGCACGCCTGGCCTGAAGGACACGACTTATTTGGAGTCCACACCTGAGAACCGGCAGAATCGGGTGGTTTTGCTGGAGGAGTTTACTGGTGTTCGATGTGTGAATTGTCCGCGCGCCCACACTACCATATCAGCACTTCAGTCGCTCTATCCAGGTAGGGTAGCTGCTGTTGGCATTCATACGGGTTTTTATAGTGTGCCGTATGCGGGGCAGGCTGAGGACCTCACCCTACCAGAGGGTAACAATATTGAGACATTGCTGGGGAGCGCCCAGGGTTACCCCTCTGGTTCTGTGAATCGAAGGCAGTTTACAGGCGAGTCGGGTGTCATTATCTCGGATCAGAAATGGAGCAATTATGTGAACTTGGAGAAAGAAGTTTTGCCATCCGTGAATGTGGGATTGTCGCGCAGTTGGCTCGAAGGCGACTCTTCTGTAGTGGTCGATTGCAGGATCCGGCTCAACGATTCTTCATCGACTCCCTTATACCTCACCGTCTATTTAGTGGAAAACAATATTTTGGGTTTTCAGCTGAACCCATCCCCCGTTGGACTTGATTCGGCTTATGTGCACAAGCATGTGGCCCGTAAACTCCTGACACCCTACAACGGCGTGGCGCTTCAAGCCACATCATTTCCTGTAGGCCGCATTTTTGAACGCTCTTTCGCGCTGAATTGGCTGCCGAAGTGGCGGAGAGAGCAGTGTGAAATCATTGCTGCCGTACACCGAGGCGGTAATTCGGGTGATGTTTTGCAGGCGGCGAAGTTGGCCATTGATTAATCCGTTTTTAATCGCGCCTTTTACAGATATTCTGTTTATCTTTACCTCCTGAAATTTTATAAACCTTTATTCTATGAAAAACATTTGGTTATTTTTATTGCTCGTGGGCGTCGTAGCAGGTTGCACGAAAACGATTCCTGAGCCTGAGCCAGACCCCACGCCGGATCCCCTTCAAATTGCGCGCGTTTATAACGCCTTCGCGATTAATTTTAGCGGCACTTGGTGCGGTCCATGTGGTGCAAACGGAATCCCGGCCATAACCAGTGCTGCTACAGCGTACGGTCCTCGGCTGAATGTGATGAAAGTTGGCTTTAATGATGAGTTTTCTGCCCCAGGAAATAATGATTTGGCGTCTGCCTATTACCCTGCCGGTGGCAGTATGGGAATTCCAGGATTTGGTTCTGGTACTGCTTTCTTTGGTTCATCACCTGCTGCATGGCGCAGTGATGTGGATGCCGTGATGCAAACGCCTGAGTCTGCTGTGAAGGTGGGTTTGGCCATCTCCAAGAACAGAACTACTGCCGATTCGGTCTATTACGACGTGAAAATGAAGGCATTTGAGGCCATGCCAATGGGTATTTATGCATGGGCTGTTTTCGTGGTAGAAGATAACCTAACCGCTCCTCAGGCTGGTTTGACACCAAGTCCTTACAACCATAAGTTTGTGTATCGGGGATATGCCCAAATTCCGGGTCGCCCAGGATTCGGTGCATTTGGCCACCATATGGGCTCCAACCCCAATGCTCCTGCTCCTGAAGGAATCCCAGCCAATAAGGAAATGACGGCTCAGTTTGCGTATGCACGACCTTCCCTCACTCCGGCGGTGAATACCAATAATACTTATGCATATGTGGTGATGTACAAAGTGAATTCGTCAACCTTTAAGCCTGAGGCATTCATCAACTCTGCCCGCACGAAGTAATATTCAAACTAGTTTTAGGCCGTTGCTTCACATTTGGAGCAGCGGCTTTTTTTTTCGACGGAAGTGTTTGTTACCGCTTTATTTTGCCTTCCTGTGCCTGAAGTCAACAAGTCCATGCCTGAAGTCAACAAGTCCATGCCTGAAGTCAACAATTCTATGCCTGAAGTCAACAAGTCCATGTCTGAAGTCGACAACCCCGTAGCCTATAATGAAGACAGCATTCGCTCGCTCGATTGGCGTGAGCATATACGGCTGCGTCCGGGGATGTATATTGGTAAGTTGGGGGATGGCACGGCACCCGATGATGGGATTTATGTATTGCTGAAGGAGGTCATCGACAACAGTATAGATGAGTATGTGATGGGACACGGCCGTTCGATTGAGATTCGGGTGAGCGACCACAAGGTGACCGTTCGCGACTATGGTCGGGGCATACCCTTGGGTAAATTACTGGAGTGTGTTTCACGCATCAATACCGGGGGTAAGTACGATTCGGGGGCGTTTGTGAAATCGGTGGGCCTCAATGGTGTGGGTACCAAAGCGGTTAATGCGTTGAGCCGCAGCTTCAAGGTTCAATCGATCAGGGACGGTCGTACGAAGACGGCGGAGTTTTCTGGGGGTGAGTTGATCAGCGAAACAGAGGAGTTGCCCTCGGAGGACCGCAACGGAACGCTGGTGACCTTTGTGCCGGAGGATCAGATTTTCCGCAACTACCGATTCATCAATGAGTTTGTGGAGCAGCAAATCTGGAATTATGCGTATTTGAATGCCGGCCTGACTTTGGTGTTTAACAACCAGAAGTATTTGTCGAAGGACGGTCTGCTCGATTTGTTGAAGCGAAAAGCGGACCCCGAAAGCCTTCGGTATCCTATAGTCCATTTGAAGGGGACGGATTTGGAAGTGGCTTTTGTGCATGGCGAGCAATACGGGGAGGAGTATTATTCTTTTGTGAACGGACAGTTCACCACACAGGGGGGCACGCATTTGGCCGCCTTCCGTGAGGCTTTGGTGCGCACGGTGCGGGAGTTTTACAAGAAGGATTTCGATGCCTCAGACATTCGTTCTTCGGTGGTGGCGGCCATTAGTATTCGGGTTCAGGAGCCTGTTTTTGAATCACAGACCAAGACAAAATTGGGCTCACAGACCATGTCGCCTAGGGGTGTTAGCCTGCGCACCTTTGTGGGGGATTTTCTCAAGAAGGAGCTCGACGATTTTTTGCATCGGCACCCGACGGTGGCAGAAGCCCTTCAGAAGCGGATCATGCAAAGTGAGCGGGAACGAAAGGACATGGCGGGCGTACGTAAGCTGGCGAATGAACGGGCTAAAAAAGCGAATCTACACAACCGTAAGTTGCGCGATTGCCGATTTCACCTCAATGAGGGGCAAGACGAAAAGCGCTATGAATCGACCTTGTTTATTACTGAGGGTGATTCCGCATCGGGAAGCATCACCAAGGCGCGGCAGGTGGAAACGCAAGCAGTGTTCAGCTTGAGGGGCAAACCGCTGAATTGTTTTGGTCTGAAAAAGAAGATTGTTTATGAAAATGAGGAGTTCAACTTGCTGCAACATGCCTTGAATATCGAGGAAGGGCTTGAGGGTCTGCGCTACAACCGAATTGTGGTGGCCACCGACGCCGACGTGGATGGCATGCATATTCGGTTGCTTATTTTGACTTTTTTCTTGCAGTTTTTCCCTGATCTGGTGAAAAATGGGCATGTGTTTATCCTCGATACGCCCCTGTTTCGGGTGCGTAATAAACAAGAAACGATATATTGCTATTCTGAAGATGAACGAAGGCAAGCGGTTGAGCGCTTGGGCAAAAACCCCGAGATTACCCGATTTAAAGGCCTTGGTGAGATTAGCCCCGACGAATTCGGGCGCTTTATTGGTCGCGATATGCGGCTGGAACCTGTTTTTTTGAAACCGGAAACGACCATTTCTAAATTGCTGACTTATTTTATGGGTAAGAACACCCCCGAGCGGCAGCAGTTTATAGTTCAAAATCTAAGGGTAGAGCGCGATGAGGCCATGGTTCCTGAAATGCTGTAGCGTTATTCTGCTGCGATCCATACCGCATTTTCACTCTACATTTGCTTAAACTGCTTTTAGGCTGAGGTCGAATGGGGGTGGATTTTGGGTGAGGCATCCCATAGAAATGAAATCGACCCCGGTTTCTGCATAGGATACGGCATTTTTTGCCGTGATGCCTCCGGATGCTTCTGTGGGCATTTGTTGGGCTATGGTTTCTACGGCCTGACGCAGGGTATGGGGCTGAAAATTATCGAGCAATACCCGATCTGCTTGTATGCTGCAGTCGAGGAGTTGTTTGAGTTCTTCCAGGGTGCGTACTTCAACCACTATGGGAAGCTGCAAATGGTGCCGCTTCAGGTATTGATCTGCGCGTTGGAGGGCTTCTTTCACGCTCCCCGCGTAATCAACATGGTTGTCTTTGATGAGAATAGCATCATAAAGTCCCATTCGGTGGTTCACTCCCCCGCCTATGGCAACGGCCATCTTTTCTATGCTTCGGTTTAGGGGCGTGGTTTTCCGGGTATCGAGCACCCGGCATGAGGTGTGGGCGATGGCGTCGACCACCTGTCGGGTGTAGGTGGCTATTCCGCTCATTCGTTGCATGATGTTGAGGCAAAGGCGCTCGGCTGTAAGGATTTTGTTTGCCGTTCCGGTCACCTGGAAGGCGATTTCTCCGCCCTGGACGAGAATGCCATCAGGCAGGTAGGGCTCGAAAACGATATGGGGATCGATGGCTTCGAATACTTTTTGGGCTACCGCGAGTCCGGCCAGTATACCCTTCGATTTTACTTTCAACCCGGCGCTTCGGCGGACGCTGTCGGGCAAAAGGGCCTGACTGGTGTGGTCGCCATCTCCAATATCTTCCTGAAGCGCAAGGCGTATGAATTCTTCGATGTGCATCGATTGGTTACAGATTATTCAAACCGCAACTGATGCACCAAGTCCTGTCCATTTTTCTCAAACAGTACTATGCTCGTTCTGAAAGTGGTTCCCGTTGTTGTGGTGAGGGTTCCCATGAGGTACTCCCCGCCTTGTCCGGAACTCCCCTTGTGGATGAGTTTAAAATCTTTGGGTGGGTGTTTTGCAAAAAAATTTCGAAGCATAACCTCCGCTTGGGAACGGGTACAGGTTTGTTCACGGTCTTGTAGGGCAATTTCTAGATTCGTATTGAAGTAGGGCAACATAGCCTTTATATCGGCCGATTTGAGCAAACTGGGCATGCGCTCCAGGGCTGATGCGCTAGGTGGTATCTGCGCCTTCAAGGTGGTTTCAGTAAAAATGAAGAGGCAAAGCGCGATGAGTGAAACACCTGGGTTTGTTATCCGCAGTGAATGGATGATTCGCAATGAATGTATCGTGAGCATTTTGTTATTTGAGTTCGCAGTAGGCTTCGGGGAAACTTGAGCTGGCTAATTCGTTTAGGTTGTCGCATACCTCTTTGGCTGTACTCCGCTTTGAATCGGGAATGGGGGTTACGGTGTAGGGGTCGCGGTCACCGGGTTTTTCATAGCACTGGCAGGTGTAGTCCTGGGCACAGGAAGTAAGGAAGACAATTGTCAATAACAACACGCAGAGCATGATGATATTGGGGCTTCGAAAAGGGTGCTGGGTTTTGGGTTTTGGGTTCATGGGGTTCGATGTTGTACAGATTCTGTCTCAAAAATAGTCGGTTCATTTAGTTTTTCGATGTTGTCGGGGGTGATTTGACGGAGCGTTAGTGACCATTGTCGTCCATCGGCGGCTGTAAACCACATTTCGGGGACGCCATGCGGCACAAATTCTTGTACAATGACCCTAGGTGGATGAAAAATATGGGTCGTTTGGAGCTTGTGTGCGCGAATGAATGGATTGAGCTCATGGGGAAGGCCGACCAAAACGACTTGTATGTTCAGGGACGGGAATTCCTGCGCTAATTTCCCAATCCGGTCCGCTGCCCAGGAACAATAACCACAATGAACGCTGAGAACAGCGGTTAATCGACCGCCCGAAAGGCTCTCGTGGACTTCCCCATTTTCGTGCGGCTCGTTTAATAGGTCTCCTTTTTGCGGAGGAATTTGCGGAGGAATTTGCGGTGGAATTTGCGGTGGAATTTGCGGTGGAATTGGTGCTTCCCGTTCGGGGTATGGAAAGCCCCATCGAAATAGGGGGGCGTCTTTGATGGGTTTATTGATGCTCTTGGGGGCCGTGCCCCAAGGGGGCGGGGTTGTGAAGGCTGCAGCGCCTAAGGCCAATGCGAGGGTCATTCCGGTGGATGTGTACGGATGTAGGTTGATGGGCAACAAGGCTCGTTGGCCCTGGGCGAGCACGAGGAGCGCAGCGGCTACTAAATTTTTAGCCAGCGCTTCGGATGGCGTCATGGATAGGGCGCTGCCCATGCATCCACAATCCACGCCATTTCCTTGTTTCAACCACAAAATGCCCAAATAGACGGAAAAGAACACGAGTAAGGCGGCGGTGACTTGTTCGAATCGTCGGTTAACCGATGCGATGTTCATCCAATAGAAGCCCAGCCCAAATTCGGCGGCTATTAACCCGCTTGCGAACCAAGGTGTAACCGTCCACCCCGTACCTACTTGTGTGAGGAGGTGAATTTCGAAGGACGGATAATCGATGGACTTCAGCCATGCTGAGAGCAAAAAGAGCAGGCTCAACAGCAGCCGTGCCAAAAGTCTGATGATTTCTAAGGGGTTGTAATCGCCCTCAACCCGTGCGGAACGATCGCGGGGGATCAACGTGCTTTTTGACTGAAATAATGGAAAAACCAGGGAATGGTTTCGATGCCCTTGTAGAAGTTGAAGAGGCCGTAGTGTTCATTGGGGGAATGCAACGCATCGGAATCGAGGCCGAATCCCATGAGCACGGATTTGAGGCCGAGTACCCGTTCGAACAGGGCCACAATGGGTATGCTGCCGCCGCCGCGTGTGGGAATGGGGGCCTTACCGAATGTGGTGGTCATGGCCTCGGCAGCGGCGAGGTAGGCCGGCGAGTCGGTGGGGGTTACAACGGGTTCGCCACCGTGGTGTGGCCGTACTTCCACTGTGATGCCTTGAGGGGCAATTTGCTCGAAGTGTTTTTGAAAAAGTTCGGTGATCTCATCAGAGGACTGATGGGGCACCAAACGCATGGAAATCTTGGCGTATGCCTTCGAGGGGAGCACTGTTTTCGAACCCTCACCGGTGTAGCCACCCCAAATGCCGTTGACGTCGAGCGTCGGACGGGTTCCGGTTCTTTCCGCGGTGGTGTAGCCTTTTTCGCCCATGAGTCCAGTGATCCCCAGATCATTCATATAAGCTTGTTCGTCGAACGGCGCTTGGTTGAGGAGCTCGCGGTCCGATGGGCTGAGTTCGTGAACCCGATCGTAGAATCCGGGTATGGTAATGTGCCGGTTGCTGTCGTGCAGCGAGGCGATCATCTGGCAAAGTGCGTTGATGGGGTTGGCTACAGCGCCCCCATATACACCCGAGTGAAGATCGCGGTTTGGGCCGGTTACCTCTACCTCGAGGTAGGATAGTCCCCTCAATCCCACATCGATACTGGGGATGTCATTGGCGATCATGGAGGTGTCGGAAATCAAAACCACATCGGCTTTGAGGCGCTGTCGGTTGTTTTCGACATAAGCAGCCAGATGGGCGGAACCCACTTCTTCTTCCCCTTCGATCATGAATTTGACATTGCACGGAAGCTGCTGTGTTTGCATCATCAACTCAAAGGCTTTGATGTGCATATACATTTGTCCTTTGTCATCGCAAGCGCCCCGGGCATAGATTTTGCCCTCTTTGAGGGTGGGTTCGAAGGGGGGTGAATGCCATAAATCGTAGGGATCGGCGGGTTGCACGTCGTAATGTCCATAAACCAAAACGGTGGGGAGGTTCGAGTCGATGATTTTCTCGCCGTAAACAACCGGATAGCCGTCTGTCGGACAAACCTCTACCTGGTCGGCACCCGCTTCGCGGAGTCGCTCAGCCACAAATTCTGCGGCCTCAAATACATCTTCGCGAAAATCGGGGTTGGCAGATACAGAAGGGATGCGCAAAAGCGCAAATAATTCTTCGAGAAAACGGTCTTTATGGGTATCGATGTACGATTGTACGCCTTGCATGGGAATGGATTAAATTTGTACGCTAAAAATAGGAAAAAATGGCGAATGCCACCCGCTCCATTACGCTCGGAATGTTTGTTGTTTTGCTGGGATGCGGAAGAACCTTGCAGCCGCTGCCTCCGCAAAGTTCGGGGCATACGGTGGCGGTTGATCCGCTGCCTGAGGTTGATTCGCGCATAACGATCCCTGTGCGGGTTGACCTGGCGCCGATAATCGATCAGGCTCAATCGGAATGGCCTCGGGAATATACGGGCGGCGCACATCCGTGTAGTGGCTTGCGTTACCGCTACAAAGTGGAGCGTCGGGGGATGAAGGTCATCGGGCAACGAAAAACACTCGCGGCGCATTTGTCGTTGGGATATGGTTTTCAAGGCGAGTATTGCGCCGGTTGTATCATGGAAATTTGTGTGAATCCACCGATCCCGTTTTCTTGTGGTTGGGATGAACCGATGAGAAGGATGGAGGTTGAAATGGAGTCGAAACTGACCCTTGACCCGCGTTGGAGGCTCCTCACCGAGACTCGTTTCACCCATCTTAAACCGGTCGACGAGTGCAGGGTCACCTTTGCGCGGGTCAACATCAACGATGAATTGCTGAAGCAGCTGCAACCTAATCTTGCTGAGCTGGAAAAGGCGATTGATCGGGAGTCGAGCGCTTTTCCGCTGAAATCATATATTCAACCGCTATGGAGTGCCCTTCAGGAGCCGATTCCTCTTGATGAATTGGGTTTTCTGCACATCAAACCAGCGGCGCTGAGCGTAGCTGAGTGGAGTTTTAAGGGAACAGAGCTGGACCTCACCCTGGGACTGCGTGCAAGGCCCGAAGTTTTACCCGATTTTAAGGCGTCAAAGCCTACAGCACTGCCCGATCTCAGTCAGCACCAACCCGGAGGTGGCTTTCAAATTTATACGGACTTGACGTTGCCCTACAGCAAATTGTCTGGGCTCATGACCGCTTTTATGGATACCATTTGGCTGGGCTCTGGAAAGAATCGTATTCGAATATCGGGCGTGCGTTTTTTTCCGGCTGGAAGAAAGTTGGGCATGGAGCTGAGTTTTACGGGCAGCAAGAAGGGTGTTTTGTTTTTATTGAGCGTTCCTGAAGTCGACCAGGCAACGCGCCGTTTGTATTTGAAGGAACTGGATTATGATCTGAACACGCGAAACCTCATGCTGAAATCGGCGCATTGGCTTTTGGACGAAAAAATCAAGCGAAAGCTATCAGAGCACATGGTTTTTGAGTTGAAGGACCTCTATGAATTTGCCAGCCGTTCAATTCAGGGGTCATTGAACCAAAAACGCGACGGGGGGGTCGTTTTATCGGGAAATTTGACGCGATTGGAATATGCCGGCCATGCGCTTGGAAATGACGCGCTTCGCATTCGGGTACTTGCGTCGGGCGAGATCAGCGCACGGGTGTCTTACCCTTAGGATCATTTTTTTTGGACGCTATTCAGCGCGGATGATGGCGGTTGCCGCTCGTTGGCTGGCACCTACGCCACCCAAATGTTCCTTTAGCGCTGTAAAACCCTGTTTCAGGACCGCTCTTCGGCCAGGATCATGGAGGAGTCGATTCGTTTCTTCGGCCATGCTTTCGGGGGTGCAGTGGTCTTGTATGAACTCCAAAACAAGTTCTTTCTGTGCAATCAGGTTCACGAGGCTGATGTAGGGTACTTTAACCAGGTGCTTTCCAATGGCATAGCTTAGGGCGCTGCCCTTGTAGGCCACCAACATCGGGCAGCCGATGAGGGCCGTTTCGAGTGTGGCGGTGCCGCTGGTGACCAACGCTGCCCGTGCGTTTCGAAGAATTTCATAGGTGTTGCCCTGTATGAGGGTGAAGGGATGGATGTGATGAAAACGCTGGTATAGGTCTGCAGGTTGGCTGGGTGCTTGCGCGATCACCACTGGGTAGTTTGGAAACTTGGCCGCAGTGCTCAGCATCACGGGAAGGATTTTGGAGATTTCCTGTGTGCGGCTACCAGGAAGCAGGGCTAGGTATTGATCGGGCTTGAGTTGATGGCTCAAGGAAAAATCGGGGTCTGCCGCCCCTTCATGGAGGGCATCGAGTAAGGGATGCCCAACGAATTGGGCGGCTACTGAGCGTTGGGCATACCAGTCCTTTTCGAAGGGCAGTATGCACAGGAGCAGATCGACGTACTTTTTGATTTGCTTAACGCGTGCGGCATTCCATGCCCAAAGTTGGGGCGAAATGTACCAGACGACTTTAAAACCGTTCTGCTTGAGGAATGGAAGAAGCCGCATGTTAAAGCCAGGGTAGTCGATCAGGACCACCACGTCTGGCTTATAGAGCAAAAGATCCGCTTTGCAGAAACGAAAGTTCCGCCAAATGGCCGGTAGGTTTTTTACCACTTCCACAAATCCCATAAAAGCCAGGTCGCGGTAGTGGCGTACGACTTCGGCGCCGTTTTCTTGCATGAAATCGCCCCCCCAGGCCCGAAATAGGGCTTGGGGCTGTTGTTTTTTTAATTCGCGGATGAGTCGACCCCCATGTAGATCGCCTGAAGCCTCACCAGCAATCAGGTAGTATTTCACCCCGAAAATTTGACGAAGGCCACGAGTATGGCCATGATTAGGGTAGAAAGAAGTACGCCTCGGGCTCTTTCGAGTTGTTCGAAACGCAACAATAGAAAAAAGCTGCCCAGATTAACTAAAGTACACAGACTGAGAATCGGCGATAACAAATTGAGGCGTTGTAGCCGAGCTGTATATTGTTCGGGTGATGGGGATTCGGACTGTAGGGCAAAAAACACGAGGAACACAAGTGCAGGCCCTACGAGGCCCATGAGTACTCCGAAGATTAGGTCTTTGATGGTTTTGCTCATCCCTCGAGATTCCATTGGTTGAGGTAGGGAATGGCATGGTGGGCGGTGAGGTCGAATTGAACCGGTACCACGCTGGCGAAATGGTTGGCCAAAGCCCATTCGTCGGTATCCGTACTGTGTTCCAGCAATTGAAACTCACCGACCATCCAATAGTATTTCTTGCGGTAGGGATCGGTTCGCTCTTCGAAGTTTTCCTTCCACTTGGCGGCAGATTGCCGGCAAATTTTCAGGCCTTTGTAGTCGTTGCCCGTAATGTTGGGAATATTGACGTTGAGCAGGGTGTTGGGCATGAGCCCGTTGGCCATGATGAGTTGGGTGACCTGGGTGGCTACTTGTTGGGACAGTGTAAAATCGGCTTCAAGTGCATAATTGCAGAGGGAAAACCCGACGCTGGGGATGCCTTCAATGGCTCCTTCAACGGCTGCCGACATGGTTCCTGAGTAGATGACGTTGATGCTGCTGTTGGAACCGTGGTTTATGCCGGAAACGAGAAGGTCGGGTTTGCGGTGCAGGATGCGGTCTACGGCTAATTTTACGCAATCGACTGGGGTTCCAGTGGTTTCGTAGGCCTGGTGTCGACCAAATAATCCGGTTTTTTGTTGGATGCGCAGGGGTTCGCCTATGGTTACAGCATGTCCCATCCCGGATTGGGGTCGATCGGGTGCCACCACCACCACATCGCCGAGGTGTTCCACGGCTTCAACCAAGGCGCGAATGCCGGGAGCGTGAATGCCGTCGTCGTTACATACCAAAATAAGAGGTTGGCTCATGGGGGGTGGGTTTATGCTGCACAAAAATAGGGTTAAGCTTGGTGATTGGACCTGCGGTAGCGCCCTAAAAATCGCTGGATGTCGATTTCGGGTAGGAGGTTGCAGCCCTTCAGGAGGTGGTCGACCAGCATTTGGGCCATGGCAGGGGCCATCGAAACGCCTTTCGTTCCGAGTCCGTTGAAAATGTACAGGTTTTGTTGGGCGGGGTGCGCGCCGATCAAAGGCCTTCGGTCGGCCACTGTGGGCCTTATGCCCGACAGTTGCGCATCGATTTGAAGCTTCATCGGAGTGATTCCTTCTTTGATTCGCATGAGTTCGCGGAGGCCTTTTTCTGTGGGTGTAGGGGATAGTTCATCCCATTCATAGGTTGAACCCAGAAGGTAACGGTGCGCACCCAATGGCAAGAGGAAGCCCGATGCGTGTACGATGAACGGGATTTGGAGATCGGTGCTTGTGGCCTCCAATAGTTCGCCCTGAGCGGGATTGAATGGGAGCCACCCGAAGATGGGGTCGAAGCGCTCCTGATGCCCCCGGGCCAAAAGGAGGTATTCATAGGTGTTGTTGTTCCACTTTAGGCCACCTTGGGGCATCACAATATTTGGGGGCATCCATTCAACGCTTTTGCTTTGGAAAAAGCTCTCTTGGAGTATGCCTAATTCGATGAAATCGCGGCGTGCGGCTTCAATGAACGCGGCGACGTTTAACTGTCCTGCTCCTTTGACCCAACCACAATAGGGGCCAATATGGAGTTGATCTGCATATTCGGAAGGGGGTGGTCCGTTCGATTTTTCGCAACTGCTGCCATCGGTGTCGGCGGTGCGGTTCCAGTGATCGAGGCTGTGTTGGTTTGGGAGGGCTTTGAGGAGGGGAAGCTGACGCGGGGGGTCTATTTTTCGCTCAGCGCATTTTTTTTGATAGTATTGGAGCGCCAGAGGCATGAAGGTTGAAAAGCGCCATGACTCTTGGAGGGTTCGGGCTGTTAGGGGGTTCCAAAGGCCTGCTGCAGCCTTGGAGGCGGCGCCGACCATGTGCTGGTCGGCGATGTGCACCGATTGACCCCGTTCCAAAAGTGCATCCACCAAAACAGTCCCGGCCAGACCCTGCCCCACCACCAGAAATCGTGCGTCGAACATCTAGGGGTTATTTCGTTTCATTCGGGTCGGGTGAGCAGAAGGTCGAAGCGATAATGCGCATAGGGTAGGTGCGAAGGCTCGGGTAGTGCTTGTGCGGTGAAGCCAATTTGCTGGGCCAAGGTGCAGAGCGTCTTCGGATGCCAAAAGCGCCCCATGGTGTTGTTGCCCAAAAGCGTTTGAAGGCGGGCTTTCAAGAGTTCATAGAATGATACATAATAGAGTCTTTCCTTTTCCGCGTGCGGTATGTCGCCCAACAGTGCACGCCCACCAGGCTTTAGATGTTGGTAGATGCCTTGAAGCACCTGTCGGGCTGCATTGGTGTTTGTGAAATACTGAAAGGAGAAGTACAAGTTGATGCGGTCGAAACTTTGTTGCAGATGCAACGATTGGGCATCCCCGGTGGCGAAGTCCAGATTGGGCTCTTGGTCCTTGTGCTTGAGTGCCAGGGCTATTTGTTGAGATGAGAAGTCAACCCCAAGGACTTGTTGGCTGTAAGGGGCCAGCAGTTGGCTGAGCTGACCGTTGCCGCAGCACAGATCGAGTAGTGTATGCTGGTTTTCGATAGCCAACAAATGAACGATATGCTCGGCAATTTGTTGGTTCAGTTCGGTTGCAATTGGTATTCCACGAACAATTCGTCCGACCTGTTCGGCGGGATGTTCGGATCTGGCTTGTTGGTCCCAAAAAGAAATCCAGTGCATGATCCGGGTATAGGTGGGCCTATGCGCTTGCTCGTTTAGACGGGGAAGTGCAAAGACCTAGAAAATGAACAGCGCTCAAGGCTGCTGAAGAATGGAGAACTAATAGCGCTCAAGGCTGCTGAAGAAGAAGTTGGCCTCGATGTGCGCATTTTCATCGCTGTCGCTGCCATGCACAGCGTTTTCGCCCACGCTGGCTGCATACCGCTTCCGGATGGTGCCTTCGGCCGCATCGGCTGGATTGGTGGCGCCAATGAGGGTGCGGAATGATGCCACGGCATCTTCTTTTTCCAACACAGCTGCCACAATGGGGCCTGAGCTCATGAAGGCTACCAGCTCTGAGTAGAATGGTCTGTGGGCATGAACGGCATAGAACTGCCCCGCCTGTTGCTCGCTGAGTTTGAGGTATTTCATGGCCACAATACGAAAACCTGCTTGGTTAATCATGGCCAAAATGTTGCCAATATTTCCCGCGCGAACGGCGTCGGGCTTGATCATGGTGAAGGTGAGGGTCGACATATAGTTTTTTTGGATGTAGTTTGGGCTGCTGGATCGGATGATGTAGTTTAAGCTGCTGGATCGGATGATGTAGTTTGGGCTGCTGGACCGGATGTTGTGTGCGCTGTTTTTTCGTTGAATTTGTTTTTTGGTTGAATGTATGACTTTGAGTTTCTGATCCGCGAATTTTCGCACCTCTAGGTCTTTGGGCCGCAAAGATAGGTGAATTGCTCGATTTCGTCTACGTAGATCCTATTTTCAATTGGCAGATAAAGTATGGCTGAAAGGATGGGTCAATCTGCCGTGCTTGATTAGATTCTATGCAAATGAGCTCCTACGGCCGTGAGCCGCTGCTCGATCTGCTGGTATCCGCGGTCGATTTGGTGCACATGGTCGATGATGCTGGTGCCCTGGGCGGATAGTGCGGCGATGAGTAATGACACTCCGGCGCGTATATCGGGCGATGTCATTTTGATGCCACGCAGGGCATGTTTGCGCTCCAATCCGATCACTGTGGCCCTGTGTGGGTCGCACAGGATGATTTGGGCACCCATGTCAATGAGTTTATCCACAAAAAACAACCGGCTTTCGAACATTTTCTGGTGAATGAGTACTGATCCATGGGCTTGTGTGGCCACCGTGAGCACGATGCTGAGTAGGTCAGGTGACAGGCCGGGCCAAGGCGCGTCTGCAATGGTGAGAATCGAACCATCTATGAAGGTGTCGATCTCATAATGGTCTTGCGCAGGTACGAACAAGTCGTCGCCCCGCTCATCGACCTGAATGCCTAAACGGCGAAAAACATCGACGGTTCGGCCAAGGTGCGGGATCCCTGCGTTCTTGATGGTCATTTCTCCTTGTGTCATCGCGGCCATTCCGATAAAGCTGCCTACTTCGATGAAATCGGGCAATAACCGGTGTTCTGTGCCCTTGAGATTCGACACGCCTTCAATGCGCAACAAATTACTTCCGATACCGGTTGGGTCGATGCGGGCGCCCATTCGGTTGAGCATGGCACAGAGTTGCTGTATGTACGGCTCACAAGCGGCGTTGTAGATGGTGGTTTGTCCTTCGGCACAAACAGCGGCCATCAACACATTGGCCGTACCGGTCACAGAAGCTTCGTCGAGCAGAATGTGTGCGCCTTTCAGCGCATGTCCAGCCACGCGAAAGAACTCCTTGTCGGAGTCATAGGTAAATTGTGCGCCGAGTTGCTCGAATCCCAAGAAATGGGTGTCGAGCCTGCGCCTTCCAATCTTATCGCCACCCGGTTTGGGAATATAGCCTTTGCCGAAACGGGCGAGCAAAGGGCCGAGGATCATGATCGAGCCTCTGAGCCCACTCCCTCGGGTGCGAAAGGCCTCACTTTCCATATAGTCGAGGTCGACTTCTCGTGCGGTGAAGGTGAAACTTCCTTCCTTGATTTTTTGGACTTCCACACCCAATGCACGCAACAAGTCAATGAGGTTGTTGACATCCACAATATCCGGGATGTTGTGGATGGTGACGGGCTCGCCGGTGAGTAAGACAGCGGAAATGACTTGAAGCGCCTCGTTTTTGGCACCCTGTGGGGTGATTTCTCCCTTGAGGCGATGGCCACCTTCAATCGCGAATCGATCTTTCTGGTCGAAACTCATCCCCTGAAATGTTTTTTCCCTTTGAATTTGGGCTTCCCTTTGAACGGCTTTTTCGCGCTGGGCGGTATTTGCTGGTGACCACTGAAGGAGTTGCCCAGCACCGTATCTTCCGACGAAAGGGAAATTTGCCCGTCTGATAATTTCCTGAGGTCTTGGAACACATCCTCATCGTTGAGAACGATTTTATTCCAATTTCTGTAACTCATTTTCATGAAGTTGGCCACTTGTTCGGCCAATGCCTGTCGTTCTGGCCCGTCAGGCATACTTCGTGTAGCGGTGATGAATTCTTCCACTATTTTTCCATAGTGTCTGATTCGGATGTTTTGATTGGGATACTCTGGCCTGTTCGTGGTGTGAAATATGGGGTCGTGTTCGGGTTTGGGGAACGGACCATCCAATTCGACTCCTGAGCCTGCCATGAGATGAAGATGGTCCCATAGTTTTTGGCGCTGATCGCTCGCCTCCCGCGATTGAGGATTGAGCATGCTCATCACCTCAATGATTTGATGGGCAGCGCGACTCCGTTCTTGCGCGTCTGGAATATCGCGCAGGTGCTGCGCCATTCGGTGCACATGTCTGCCGTATTCAGGCAACAACATATCTTCATTCTGGGTATTATAGCCCGGTCTTTGAGGGTTGGGATTCATCAACCTATGATTTTCATGCGTGCAAATTTCAATAAAATTATCTTTTCTCCTTGCTGTATAAATCGGATGGTGGCCTTGTGATCGGGCGCGACGCCTTCGACCGACAAAACCTCACCCTTGCCGAATCTTTGGTGCAACACTTTCATGCCTGCTTTGAGGTTTGTGGTGTCGTCGGGCTCGAAGTGCACCAGATTGGTCGATTCTTGATTCGCTGGGGCATTTTGCGACCGCATCGGCTTGTGAACGGCTTTGCCGTATTGGTTCGCGCCTTTTCCATTCGGGGAGCCGTAGGTCGATGGACGGCTGTTCCCGCTGGAATATCCCGACGCGCCGTTGCTGCGCATGCCAGATGAACCCATCCCATAGTTGGATGCTGCCTGGCTGCTGCTGCTGCGCATGCCAGAGGAACCCATCCCATAATTAGATGCTGCCTGGCTGCTGCTGTTTTTTCGCATGTCGAGGCAGCTGGGATCGAGTTCCGACAAAAACCGGCTGGGTTCGGGCCAAAGGAAGTTGCCGTGACGGAAGCGGGTTTGGGCGTAGGTAAGGGTCAATCGTTTTTCGGCCCGGGTGATGGCCACATAAAAGAGTCGTCGTTCTTCTTCTAAATCCGCCCGGCTTTCAAGGCTCATGGATGAAGGGAAAAGTGTCTCTTCCAGACCGGCCACGTACACATGACTGAACTCGAGGCCTTTTGCCTGGTGGATGGTCATCAGCGAAACTTTTTCTGTGTTTTCATCCTCCGATTCGAGGTCGGCATCGGTCAAAAGCGCTACATGCTGTAGAAATCCGGCCAGACTGCGATCGCGGCTTTCTACATCGCCTGTGGTGGGGTCTACCTCGTCCTCTTCGGTATATTCACGGATGGCGTTGAGCAGCTCTTCGATGTTTTGCATGCGGCTGATGCCCTCTACACTTTTGTCTTCGACCAGGAGGCGATGAAGTCCGGTATGCTTGGAAACGTGTTGGGCCACTTGGTAGGCGTCTTCTCGCGTGCTCAGTGTTTGGAATCCACGGATCATGAACACGAAATCAACGACTTTGTTCATCCCTTGTGGGGCCGCGGGCTGGTCGGCCATCGCGGTGAGGAGGTTCCAGATGGGCTCGTTCCGTTCGCCTGCCCATGCATAGAGCCGGTCGAGGGTGGTTTTGCCGATTCCTCGGGTGGGGTAGTTGATGATCCGCCTCAGGGCTTCTTCGTCGGTCGGGTTCGCGATCAAGCGAAGATAGGCCAGCATATCCTTGATTTCTTTCCTTTGATAAAAACTGAGCCCTCCATAGATCCTGTAGGGGATGTTCTGTCGCCTGAGCGCTTCTTCCAAGGGCCTCGATTGGGCATTGGTTCGGTATAATATGGCGAATTCGCTGTATTTAAGCTGGTTTCTGAGCCTTGCCTCCAACAAATCGGAGGCGATATACCGGCCTTCTTCCCCATCGCTGGCTGCCGAGGATACCCTAATTTTTGCGCCTTGTTCATTGCCGGTCCACAGTTTTTTTTCGAATTGATGGATGTTGCGCGCGATAAGGCTGCCTGCCGCCTGCACGATATGTCCGGTACTTCGGTAATTCTGTTCGAGGTGAAAGGTTTTCAGTTCGGGGTAGTCGTCCTTGAATTTGAGGATGTTTTGAATGTTGGCTCCACGGAATCCATAGATGCTTTGGGCATCGTCGCCCACCACACACAGATTTCTGTGGGCGGCTGCGAGCATTTTGATGATTCGGTATTGAGCCAGGTTGGTATCCTGGTACTCATCAACCAATATATATTGAAATTGGTGTTGAAAGCGGTTTAGGACTTCCGTATGCTGGGTTATTAGTTCGAAGGTCTTAAGCAGCAGGTCATCGAAGTCCATTGCCCCTGCACGGAAGCAACGCTGTGCGTAGGCGCTGTAGATTTGGTGGATGTGGGGCCTGCCGGCGGATGCGTCTTGGGCCAAAAGTTCAGCTGAATTGGCGTATTGTTCGGGGCCGATGAGGCTGTTTTTTGCGGATGAAATTCTGTTATAGACATAGCCTGCTTTGTAGAGGTCGGCCTCCAGTTGCATTTCGGCAACCAGGGTTTTGATGAGGCTTTTGCTGTCGTCGGTATCGTAGATGCTGAAATGGGAGGGGTAACCGATTTTTTCTGCCTGCCCCCTCAGCAATCGGGCAAATATGCTGTGGAAGGTGCCCATCCAGAGATGTCGGGCCTGCTGTCCTGCAATCCCTTCAATGCGGTTTCGCATTTCTCTGGCGGCTTTGTTGGTGAAGGTTAGGGCCAGGATTTGAAAAGGATCAGTACCCTGATGCAGAATTTGTGCGATGCGGTAGGTGAGAACCCTCGTTTTACCACTTCCGGCCCCGGCCACGATCATCACCGGGCCTTCGGTACACAGTACGGCATGGCGCTGGGGTTCGTTGAGTGCGTCGAGGTGTGACATAAGGGCGGGGCTATGGGCGGAAGCAGCGGTGGTATTTGCAAAAATGCGGTGGTGTGCAGTGGAGAATGCGGTGGAGGAACTTGCAAAATTAGGGGATGCGCGGGATGTCGGGTGTAGCGCGTTGCGATTTATTTTGCTTGGATGATGCTCGTTAAATGGCTGTGGCTCATTGAATGACTGATGCTTATTCGGCTTTCGGTTTTTTATTGATGGATGACACAGAGGAATTCTTCGAGCATCATGGCGGTGGCGCCCCAAATGAAATGGTCGTCGAGCTGAAAACCTGGAACTTCTTGTTTTCCTTCTGAAGTTTGGGTTTCTCTTTGGATCCGAATTTCGGGCTTGAGCAACTGCTGTAAGCTCGGCTCGATCACTTGGTCGACCTCATCGGGCTTGGGCGTCCAAATGTTTGGCGGATTGTGTATTACAGCGGCGAAGGGGTGTACCCAAAAATTACTGGGTGGGATGTAGAGTGGGGTGAGCGCCCCAAGTAATTCGATCTGGGCGCATGGGAGTTGAAGTTCCTCTTGGGTTTCGCGCAGGGCTGTGGCCTGCAGATGTTCGTCGCCCCGCTCCATTTTTCCGCCGGGAAAGCTGATTTGTGCGCTGTGTACGCCGGGATATGCGCATCTTTTGGTGAGGACGATGTGGATTTGATCTGCCCGTAGGGTTATGGGGATGAGAACAGCGGCCATCCGTGGACGAGCATCGACCAGGCTACGAGCAATGAGTTCTTCACGAAAAGGGGGTGCCATACCGAGCATAGCCGGCAAGCCAGGGAGCGTGCCGTTAACCTGGTCTTTAATTCGTTCAATTTGTTCCTCAGTGGTGCCGTTCTGGTTGGTTCGGTTCATTTTTGTCAAATTTAGGCTTCTTGAGCTTGATGGGCGCTTCTTGAGCTTGATGGGCGCTTCTTGAGCTTAATGGGCGCTTCTTGAGCTTGATGAGCGCTTCTTTAGTTTGTGGTGGTTTCCGTTCACAATCAGGTGCAATGATACAATTTGAGGGTGTTCAGATTGGCTACTTTTTTGTATTATTGCCCTAACTCCTTTTATAATCTCATCTACCATTAATATTTATTTCAAACATGAAGAAAATCTTACTTTTTTCCTGCACGCTTTTTTGTGCATTTTTCCTGTCGATTGTTGCCCAAGCGCAAGTCGTAGGTTTTGTGCTGAACCCACAGCCGATTCGGGGTAATTATGACATTGGGATTCCCGCGTCGGGATGGGGTGTTTCGCTCGATACGGTGGTGGCGACTGGTCGCTTGGTTATTGGCCGCAGTGCTGGCGGTGCCGCTGCAGGTGACTCTCTCGCATGCGACACGACCTTGGTGAATGCCGCGGCGATTGCTGGTAAAATCGCGGTTTTGTATCGCGGTAATTGTGAATTCGGTGTAAAGGCCCTCGCAGCGCAACGGGCTGGGGCGATCGGACTCATCATCATCAACCACTCACCGGGCATTCTGAATATGGCCGGTGGTGGAGTAGGCGCACAGGTAACCATCCCATTGGTGTTGATTGGCAACGCCGAGGGGGCATTGATCCGCCCTTATATCGATGGTGATTCAACGGTTGCCCTAATCGGACAAAAGCGTGGGGCATTTCGCAACGACATCGGGTTCTCTACGGGCGACCTCATCCGTCCGATGGATATGGCGGTTCCCCGTACTCAGATCCAGGCTGCGGGCGATTATGTCATGAAGTTGGGGGCCATTGTTCGCAACTATGGTATCGATACGCAAAACGCAATCACGATGAATCTAGTGGTTGATCATACGAATTTGGCTGGAGCTACGAATCCGGTCTACAACCAAACGGCCACCATCCCTACTTTGGTGCCAGGCGACTCATTCATTGTTCGTTTGAATGATTACGACCCATTCACCGCCGGTCGAGGTCTATACACCCTTCGCTACAACGTTCAATCCAGCACAGCCGACGATTTCGATGCCGATAATTCGAATGTACAGGAATTCAGAATTACCGACACCGTATACAGTAAGGTGCGTTTAGATGCCCAATTGAATCCACTGACTTCTGGTGGTGTTCGTCCGACCGACGCCACCTCGGGGCCCTACGAGTATGGTGTGTTCTACTACTCTAAAGTTGGGGGAGAGACCCGGGTCGATAAAATCAAGTTTGCATTTGTGACCAATGCCGGATTTAACATGAACAACGAGACGGTGGTAGCGAAAGTTAGTCGATGGGACGATGGCAATGGCAACGAGGTTATCGATGCGGGCGAGGTTTTCGACATTGGCGAGGGTTTTTATACCTATACGGATACACTGGGTTCGGGCTCGATTAAAACCGCTGACATTACGGATATCGCTTCTCAAACGAACGGTGTGGTACTGGATACCGGGGTTTACATTTTATCGACTGTATACACAGGCACCCAAACCGGTGTGTTTACCTCTATCGGAACAGGTCTTGATTATACTGCTTCTTCGCCTGAATACAACCAGTACGCATCCCCCGTGTATGTGTCGGCTTGGAATGCCAATGGTTTTGGCGCTGATTATGTGCCTGTGATCGTGGCCATCACGAGTGAGGCCCCTTCTGTTGGTGTTCGCGATCAGGGCATGGATGTTCGTGATCTGAAAGTTTATCCGAATCCTGTGGGTGATCGCCTTTGGATGAATGCCGTGGTGCGCCCAGGGGTTCAAAATCTCTCTTGGGAGGTAATGGACGCTGCGGGTAAGGTGATGAATACGGGTTCGGCTTCGGGTATTATGGACGGTCGTTGGAACGGCAGTCTATCAACGGCTGAGTTGCCTGCTGGCCTCTACATCTTGCGCATGGATGCTGGAAGCAGCAGCCAGTTCCGCAAGTTTGTGGTGGTTCATTAATGGATTGAAAGGGTTTTTTGGGGGTGGTGCATCGTAATGTGCATCACCCATTTTTTTTGGATCGCGACATCATGGCGATGAAAATTCAGGCCATCCTGGGATGGGGAAAAAAAGATAGAACAGTTGCTATTTCCGGTTGGATCAACGCCCACTTAAGATGATTATAATATCCGTTATTCCCCGATATTTGTAGGTCTATGGCTGATGATTTGGTTGATTTGAACGAGGGGTTTGGGGGCGAAGGAGCAGATAATTCGGGAGGCCTAACAGAAGCTCGTCCGGTTTCTGGTTTGTATGAGGATTGGTTCTTGGATTATGCTTCCTATGTTATTCTAGAACGTGCTGTTCCTGCCATTGAAGACGGCTTGAAGCCGGTGCAAAGGCGCATTCTGCATGCCATGGAGGTAATTGATGATGGGCGATTCAATAAAGTCGCGAACCTGATCGGTCAGACGATGCAGTACCACCCCCACGGAGATGCGGCCATCGGCGAGGCTTTGGTGGGCTTAGGACAAAAGGACATCCTGATTGAAACACAAGGCAACTGGGGCGACGTCCGTACGGGCGATAGTGCCGCAGCGCCCCGATATATTGAAGCCAGGCTCAGCAAATTCGCCAAAGAAGTTGCTTTCCATGCCCCCACTACAGAATGGCAAATGAGCTACGACGGCCGGAAAAAGGAGCCTGTTACCCTTCCGATTAAATTCCCCTTGTTGCTGGCCCAGGGCGTTGAGGGCATTGCCGTAGGGCTTTCGACCCGAATTTTGCCCCACAATTTTGTGGAATTACTGGAGGCAGGCATTAAAATCCTTCGCAAGCAAGCGGTAGAGTTGCATCCCGATTTCCCTACGGGTGGATTGGTGGATGTGAGTGCCTATCAGGATGGGCGGCGCGGGGGGCGCATCCGGTGTCGGGCACGGATTGAAGAACGCGATAAAAAGACCCTGATTATCAAGGAAATTCCATTTGGAACTACCACCGGCGGGATCATGGAGTCGATTGTGAAAGCGAGTGAGGCCAATAAAATTAAAGTGAAGAAGGTTGTTGACAACACCGCGCGGGATGTGGAAATAGAGGTTCAACTTCCCCCTGGTGTATCGCCCGACATCACCATGGATGCGTTATATGCCTTCACGGATTGTGAGGTGAGTATCGCCCCCAATTGCTGCGTCATTACCGACAACAAGCCTGAGTTTTTGGGCGTATCTGATCTTTTGCGACAGAATGTGCAACAAACTATGCATCTGTTGAAGCGCGAGCTCGAGATCAGGTTGGAGGAATTGGAAGATGACTGGCACTTTTCATCCCTCGAAAAGATATTTATTGAGGAACGGATCTACCGCAATATTGAAGAGTGCGAGACTTGGGAGGCTGTTATTCATACCATTTTTGAGGGATTTAAGCCATTTTTTCCCTTATTGCGTCGAACGGTGACGGAGGAAGATGTTGCGCGCCTAACGGAAATCAAAATCAAGCGTATCAGTAAGTTTGATGCTTTTAAGGCCGACGAGCACATTCGGGGCGTGGAGAAGAACATGGAGCAGATTGGCCATGATTTGCAACATATGGTGGCGTACACGATTGCCTACTACGAAAAGTTGTTGAAAAAGTACGGAGGTGGACGAGGCAGGAAATCGGAGATCAGGGTTTTTGACGCCATACAGGCCGTTCAGGTGGCTGTGGCCAGCGAAAAATTGTATGTGAACCGTGCAGAGGGATTTGTGGGCTATGGTTTGAAGAAGGACGAGTATGTGACCGACTGTTCGCCCATCGATGAGGTCATCGTGGTACGTAGAGACGGTAAGATGCTGGTTACGCGTGTGAGCGATAAGGGATTTGTAGGTAAGGATGTTCTGCATGTGGATGTTTTTCGCAGAGGTGATGATCGGCTGACTTTCCATATGATGTATTTAGATGGCGAGAATGGTACGGTATACGCAAAGCGTTTCCAAACGGGTGGCGTTACCCGTGATAAGGAATATGAACTCACCCGGGGGTCAAAAGGCAGTAAGGTCTTGTACTTCAGCGCAAACCCGAACTCAGAGTCGGAGGTTGTTCAAGTTTTTTTGAGCCCCGCTTCGCGTGCTAAGAAGAAGGTTTTCGATTTTGATTTCGCATCGTTAGACATTCGTGCGCGTTCGGCTCAAGGAAACATCTTGACCCGATACCCGGTGAAGCGTGTGCTCTTTCGCGAACGGGGGGCATCGACTTTGGGTGGTCGGCAGCTGTGGTATGATGAAACCACGGGTCGGTTGAATGTGGACGCGCGTGGACGGCTGCTTGGGTCCTTCGATTCGGGGGATGCCATTCTTGCGGTTTACAAGGAGGGTTCTTATGAACTCACGAATTCTGACTTAAGCCATCGTTTTGTTCCTGAACAATTGATTTTGCTCGAGAAGTGGGTGCCTAAACGCCCCATTACTGCCGTGCATTATGTTGCGGCCCAAAAGTCAACTTATGTTAAGCGATTTATCATTGAAACGGCCACGCTCGACAAGCGGTTTTCTTTTATTTCTGAATCGGCCGGATCGAAATTGTTGTTTGCCGATACACGAAGTGATTTGGTTGTGGCGTATGTGGTGGGTAAGGGGAAAAAGGCCCAAAGTTCAACGGTTTCTTTAACGGATTTCATCGAAGTTAAGGGGTGGAAGGCGGTGGGTAATCGGTTGGTTTCTGACCTTCCTGTGTCTATTGAGTTGATTTCTTTTACCCAACCGGATGAGTCGGCTTTTATGGATTCGGAAGGGGTTAGGGTAGGCGATCTTGCTGAATCGGATGCTGCCGGAGCAGGTGGTGGTGCTGAACCGGATGCTGCCGGAGCAGGTGGTGGTGCTGCTGAACCGGATGCTGCCGGAGCAGGTGGTGGTGCTGTACCGGATGCTGGTCAAAATCCGGCTGATCTCGGTCGGACTGGGGTGCCTCAGCAGCTGGGCCTATTTGATTGATTTTTTCTGTCTTGGGCGCGCAGGGCCAGAAGCCGATACCAGTTGGTAGGACTCCATGATCATTTTTTCGATCAGTGTTTTAGGTAGCTTGCCGTTCAAACGGATGGTATTCCAGTGCTTTTTGTTCATGTGGTATCCGGGAAGTACATCCTCCGGATATTCATCCCTGAATTGTATGGCTTTTTCTGGATCGCATTTCACATTGCATTGTTCGGGCTGATCCAAGTCGATGATGAGGTAGATTTTATCGTTGATTCGGAAAACTAAATTCTCTGGTCCAAACGGAAAGTCTTCGGTGGTGCCTTCAAGTGCCATACAAAAGGCGCGGAGTTCTTCGGGGTTCATAGTGGTTGCTTGAATGATAGCATGAGGTTCGGTCGCAGTGCTGGTAATACGCCAAAAATACATTCTTGATGTGCTATGTGCTATGTGCTATTGAACCACAATTGATGTGCTATAGATTCGCTATTGATGTGCTATTGATGTGCTATAGATTCCCTGTTGATGCGCTTCTTAAACGACTGAGTTGTGGTATGCCTTTTGGGTAGCTGGATTGACCCGGGAGTACCTATAGCGAAGTTGACATCTGTAGGACAGTCTTCATTGTTCATTGGGACAGGTCATGCAAATTTATGCCTTGGTGTGATTGAGAAGCAATTTTTTCATGGGAAAGGCCATCACAGCCCCCGTACGGCATTTGTCATATAGGCATAATTTTAGTTGTCGACGAATTTTGCATCCATGATTTGGGGCGGATCGTTCGATAGGCAAAAGGGGCACGACAATTGGCGGGTGTGCCTCATATTATTTGGCTTCTTTTGGGTAAGAATTTGTAATGCTTCTACTGCCTGCACTCATCTTTCAACGCTTGGTGCTCATGGTCATGAAGGTGAGGTTACAGAATGTAAAACATCGCTATCTGAGTCTATCTTGCCTCCATTGAGCTTGTTTGTAGTTGCTGGTGCCGGACAGCACGCGGCGGTTCACGCTACTGTGCCCATCGACCCTGTAGTCCTCGTGCTCGACCCGAACGGACAGCCTTTCTCGGGTTTGGAGCTGCATTTTTCGGTTGATTCGGGAGGAGGAGCCATTCAATCAGGCGTGGCATTGACCGACTTGAATGGGTTGGCTTCTCCTGGATGGTGGCGATTATCGACCCGTGCTGGGGTCAATCGGCTCATGGTGTTTTCGGCTGATTCTCTTCTTGGCTCGGACACCCTCATTTTAGAAGCCACTGGGTTAGCCAGGGCGGCAGTGCAACTACAATTTATCGATGTTCAACAGGATGCTGTGGCTGGGCTTGTATTCCCAGCGGCTTTAGGTGTAGAGGCAGTAGACTCCTTCGGCAATCGTGATTCTTCCTTTCGGCTCGAATGTACCCTTTATTTATTGCTGCATGGGGGTTCTTTATATGGGCAGTTCGATCCAATTACGGTAAACAGCGACTCGGGCTTGGTGTTATGGAATGGACTGATGCTCCACCGAGCGCTTGATTCTGTGCAATGGATGGTACAAGCAGCAGGATTTGATACACTTTTTGGTCAAATTTTTCGGATTCGGGCGCGCTTGCCTACGGGCTTGTCATTGGGTGTCGATTCAATTACAGGTATTTATGGCGACACACTTGGTCAACTGATGGCGACACTTTCAGACGATGGTGGCGATACTATTATGTTTAGACTAGAAGCAAGTGGTGCATCATCTATTTTGGTGTTAGACTCCGCTACTGGAGCGTTAAACTGTCTGCCCGATTGCCCGGTTGGTATCTTTGTTGTGATTATTTCCGCTGTCAATCAGGAAGGGAGCTGTTCAGACACCCTAGTGCTTCAAATTCTGCCTGCCCCACTTCATGTTGTGGTTTATCCCCACATCAAGGAGTATGGCGATAGCTTGCCGCCCTTGGCTTCGCCGGGAGATCCACGGGTTGAGGTTACGGGCCTCCGCGCCTGGGATGCCTGGTCGTTTGTTCGTTTGGTTTATGGGGGTTCGCCCTATGGGCATTGGGCCGAGGCTTCGGTGGGGCGCTATCGGGTATCGCCCGATTCGGTGGGCTTTGTGTCGGCTGCCATGGCGCACAACTACACGATTCTATGGGTCTCGGACTCTTTGGCGGTGAGCCCGGCATCGCTTTTGGTTAGGGTGTTGCACCACATCAAGGAGTACGGCGATAGCTTGCCG